>ERZ824600.950-NODE-950-length-39780-cov-3.364456_pt1 | contig 39780 bp, 34 predicted proteins | sample MGYA00519933_ERZ824600 | MGnify/ENA primary metagenome ERZ824600 (study PRJEB31778, sample SAMEA3449178) | human gut metagenome | biome: human gut; feature: human-associated habitat; material: faeces | place: United Kingdom | collected 2010/2012 ... | reverse complement strand
AGCGTCTCGCCGCTGGACCGCGACAAGGACACTCTGTCCTTGACCCGGAAAAATGCGAATGCATTTTTCCGTTTTTTGTTTCCGGGGTGAAAAAAGTTTAAAATATTTCGGTTTTCCATTTGTTTATTCGGGAAAGCGAATTTAAGTTACGGGATATGTGCAAGAGAACAAGGAGCGGGTGTGAACAGAAGTGATTTTTATCCTGTCGCAATGACCATTGCCGGAAGCGACAGCGGTGGCGGAGCCGGCATTCAGGCCGATCTGCGGACCTTCGCCGCTCTGGGAGTTTACGGTTGTTCGGCCATCACGGCTCTGACCGCTCAGAATCCTTTCGGTGTTGCCGGGATTCAGCCGGCGGATCCGGAGAATCTGAAAATGCAGATTCAGGCGGTGCTGGCGGAATTTGATGTTCGTGCGATCAAGACGGGGATGTTGTTTTCCGATGGGCTGATCCGGGTCGTCGCGGAGTGTCTGAAGGGGTGGAACGGGATGTTGATCGTGGATCCGGTGATGATTTCCACCAGCGGTGTGCCTCTGCTGAAAGAGGAGGCGGTTGAAACGCTGATGGCGGAGCTGCTGCCCCGTGCCGCCGTGGTGACTCCGAACCGGATGGAGGCGGAACGGATCGCCGGAATGTCGATCCGGAGTTTGCAGGAGATGGAACGCGCCGCGCGGATCTGTCAGGAGAAGTTCGGGTGTGGTGTTGTTGTAAAGGGGGGACATGCGGAGCAGGAGGGGGAATCGGTTGATCTTTGTCTGTTCGACGGGGAGGTGACGCTGCTGCGTTCGCCGCGTCTTCTGCTTCCGGAATGTGCGACGCATGGAACGGGATGCACGTTCAGCGCGGCTCTGGCGGCGGCGGTCGCTTCCGGAATGGACCGGGTTTCGGCGGCGGAGACGGCGAAAAAATTTGTGTTTGAGTCGCTGCGTCATGCGGTGCGGCCGGGTCGGAGGGTCTCGGCGATGTTTCCTCCCTCTTTTCAGAAAGGGTTGCTGGAGTGATGCGCAGGGTTTTCCTTCTGATTCTGCTGATTGCGGTTTGTGTCCTGCCGCCGGTTCTTTCGGCGCAGAGTGTGCCGCGTTCCATCCGGACGCAATGGTATTCCGGGCGCCGTTATCTTGCGGTTTCGGACATCGCCCGGTTTTACGGCATGGCGATGGTCCGCGGACCGAACAACCGGTATACGCTCTCGCTCCGGAACGCCCGCATCGTTCTGACGGTCAACAAGCGTTATGGATCTTTGAACGGGATTGTGGTGACCTATCTGTTTGCGCCGGTTCATCTGAATGGGCGGCCGTATATTTCCGAGCTGGATTTCAGCAAGGTGGTCGAGCCGGTCATGCGCAATGCCGTGCTTCCGAAAAAGCGGATCCGTTCGATTATGATCGATCCCGGTCACGGAGGGAAGGACAACGGCGCTCCGGGACCGAACCGGAGCTGGGAAAAGCAGATTACGCTCTCCATTTCTCTCAAACTGCGCGATGCGCTCCGCGCAAAAGGCTTTACCGTGTTCATGACGCGGACGGGCGACCGGTATCCGAGTTTGGAGGACCGGGTGAACATGCATGCAAAGGCTCGGGCGGATCTTTATCTTTCCATTCACTGCAATGCTTCGGTGGTCAAGTCGATCAACGGGATTGAGACATTTGTCGTGACTCCGGCGGGGGCGCCCTCTTCCAGCGATTCCAAAAGCAATTTCACACGGAACAAGGGAAATGCGTTCGACCGGCAGAATTACCGTCTGGCGCACGAGATTCAGCGCCAGCTGATCTGGAAGACCGGAGCCGAGGACCGGGGAGTCAAGCATGCCCGGTTTTATGTGATCAAGAATGTCGCCTGTCCGGCGGTCCTGATCGAGACCGGCTTCCTTTCCAACTACCGGGAAGGATCCCAGCTGCTGACGTATCGGCGGCAGATGGCGACTGTAAATGCCATTGTCGACGGCGTCATGCGGTATGTCTCCGCGACAAAACCGCGCTGAGTTTTCTCTTCCTTATTTGCACAAGAGTAAAATTTTTCCATAAAATTAGATAAAACTAATTTATTGGCTTGAAAAAGGTGTTTGTCTGTGTATATTATTAGGTATAACTAATAAAAAGAGCGGGAGAACGGGAATTGAGTGGTTTGATCGGGACGGTTCTTGCGGCGGCGTGGCTTCTGAGTCTTCTGAAGCTGACGTTGGTTCCGCGGTGGATTCGGGCGGGGATTCTGGTGGTGTCGACACTTCCTGCGCTGGTGTTCCGGGAGGCGCTGACGGGATTCAATCTGAAGTCGCTGGATCGGTTTCTTTCCCATGGAGAGATGTTGAAGGATTTCTGTGCGCTGGTGGTGATTCAGGAACTTCTGGCGCTTCTGGCTGGACTCTCGCTGCTGAAGGAGCGGGAGCTTGGAGAGAAGGAACATTGGTGGAAATACGCATCGCTTCTTCCGTCGGTTCTTCTTCCGGCGGGGGTGATGTATCTGACGGCGCTCGGGTTCAATACGCTTGTCCGGTATGAGTTTTCGACGATTCTCTGGTGGACGGCGGGAGGATTTGTACTGGTCAGCGTTCTGGGATGTGAACTTCTGGCCCGGCTCCGGCCGACGGAGCAGGGACGGATCTCCGGTGCGCTGACGGCCAGCTGGATGCTGGTGCTTCTTGCGGTCTTTCTGCCCGCGGCTGCGGAAGGACGGCTCTCGGAGGGGGGAGACGGGCAGACTGTCAACTGGTTCCGCGATCTGCTCATTCTCGGGTCTCTTGCCGGCGTGACGGGGATTTCCGCACTCGGCTTTCAACTTTACAGAACAAGGAAGGATTCAACACAGTCATGCACACCATCACGGAAATTCTGAACTGGGTTTCGGCCAGTCTCATGCTGCCGGACATCGTGCTGCTTCTTGCGGCGATGATTTTTGCCCTGGTCGAACTGGGGGGCTTCTGCTCCATGTGGCTCCTGCTTCTCCGGCAGCGGCGGAGGAGAGAGGAGATCATGAAAACGCTCCGGGCGGATCGGACTCTCTCGCCGGAACAGTTCGGTCAGGGGGTTTTTGCCCGGCATCTGGGCGAGCTTCATGAGCTGAACTGGGATCCGGTCCACTGCGAAAAACGCATCTTCGACTTCTCCCGTCAATATGAGCATGAACTGGAGCGCGCACGCTTCATGATGAAGATCGGGCCGATGCTCGGGCTGATGGGGACGCTGATTCCGATGGGACCGGCTCTGGCCGGACTTGCATCCGAAAATATAAAAGCGACGGTGGTGGGAATTTTTGTCGCGGGGGTCGGACTCCTGCTCTATTCGGTGAAGCGGCACTGGTTCGCCGATGAGATCGCATCGCTGCAGTATGCGCTGGATCTCCGGCTCAGAAAGGAGGAGGAGCATGCGCAGAGCGCGGCGGTATGAGACGTTCGTTTCGGAAGAGGATTGCGATCCCCTGACTGGACTGATCAATCTGTTTGATGCGGCGATGGTGTTTGCCGTCGCTCTGATGGTCGCCTTCGTCATCCAGAGCCGGATGACCGAGTTTCTGACGGAGCAGGATGTGACCTATGTCAAAAATGCCGGAAAGGCGGACATGGAGATCATCGTGAAAAAGAAGAACCGGATTTCGCGCTTCAAATCGGAGAAGACTAGCGGATCGGGGAAGGGGGTACGTGTCGGAATCGCCTATCGGCTGGAGAATGGAGAGATCATCTACGTCCCGGAAGGTTCCGGTGACGAAAAGGGGAAATAGACGGAATTGTGAAAAAATAAGATTTCGCATTTGAAAGTTCCGCGCAGACCATGTATACTCAACGGAAACGATGAGGCGGACACGGTGAATTTTCAAATGCGAGGTCGATGATGAATCATTCTTATCCGGTTTTCACTCTGGAGGCGGAGTGTCAGGATTGTTACAAGTGCGTCCGGCATTGTCCGGTGAAGGCGATCCGCGTGCGGGACGGACATGCGGCGGTGATTCCGGAGATGTGCATTGCGTGCGGACGGTGTGTGGAGGTCTGCCCCGTCAAGGCGAAGCAGGTGCGGAACGATACGGCGTTTGTGCGTCAGATGCTCGGGGAGGAAAAGCCGGTGTATGTTTCGCTGGCGCCGTCGTGGATCAGCGAGTTCCCGGAGATGGAGCCGTCGCAGATGATCCGCGCATTGAAGAAGCTCGGGTTCGCGGGAGTCAGCGAGACGGCGCTCGGCGCACAGCTGGTGTCGTTTTCTCTGGCGGAGGAGCTGAATGCGGGAAAAGGGGATCTGCTGTTGTCGTCCGCGTGTCCGGCGGCGGTGGATTATGTGTGCAAATATCTGCCGCATCTGGCGGAGAAGATCACGAAGGTCTCCTCGCCGCTGCTCTCCCACTGCCGGCTGCTGCGCGACCGCTTCGGAGAAGAGATCCGGATCGTCTTTGCCGGACCGTGCATCGCAAAGAAGAACGAGGCGGACCGGCATCCGGAGCTGCTCAACGCGGCGCTGACCTATCCCGAGCTGCGCCAGATGTTCCGTGAGGCGGGAATTTCTCCGGAACAGTTCCCCGCGGATCCCGGAGAACGTTTTCTGCCGGAGGCCGCCGAGGAGGGCGCCCGCTATCCGATCGAAGGGGGAATGAACGATACCATTCAGTTCCAGCTGACGAACCGAAAAATTCAGTTTGCGACGCTGGCGGGATGCCGGAGCTTCAAACTCGCGCTCAGCGGACTGGAAGGAGTGACACCCGGAAATGTCGTGTTTGTGGAGATGCTGGCCTGTTCGGGCGGATGCGTGCACGGGCCGTGCGCGGAACATAAGTCTCCGGGACTGCACGAGCGGCTCCGCGTGCTCTGCCGGACAACGTTCCCCGACCATCCCAGGGATCGCGAGACCGCCGGAAGCATCCGGGAGCAGTACAGCGCCGGAGCCATTGTCAATGCGCAGCCCTCCTCTCCGGAACTGACCGAGGCGCTGCGGAGCATCGGAAAGACCACGCCGGAAGATGAGCTCAACTGCGACGGATGCGGGTACGACACCTGCCGCAATTTCGCGCAGGCGATGCTTGCCGGCCGTGCCGAACCTTCCATGTGCGTGTCCTATCTGAAAAAACAGGCGCAGAAGAAGGCAAACGCTCTGCTGCGGAGCATTTCGTCGGGCGTGGTCATCTGCGACCGGAAACTGCAGATCATCGAGTGCAACCGCAATTTTGCCAGACTGTTCGGAGAGGATACGGAAATTGCATTCGAGGCCTCGCCGGGACTGGCGGGGGCGGATCTGCGGCGGATCGTCCCGTTTTCCAATCTCTTCGAGAGCGCGCTGGAGACCGGAAAGGAGATCCGGCGCGATTCCATGAAGGTCGGGAAAAAGCTCTTCAATGTGAATATCTTTCTGATCGAGCCGGGCGAAACGGTCGGAGCGGCCATTTTCGACGTGACCAATACGGAGTTCCGACGGGAACAGATTGCGGCGCGCGCACGGGAGGTGATCGACAAGAACCTGGCGTCGGTCCAGGAGATCGCCAGCCGCCTGGGCGAACAGATCGCCGACACTGAACTCCTGCTGCGCTCCATCGCCGACGACTATGCCGACAGCGATACCCTCAAACAGCGCGAAGCAATGGAGCATTTCGGAAAATGACTCAGCCCACCGATTCCCTGTTCATCGACACCGGCAGCAGCCAGTGCACCCATTTTGACGAACGCATCTGCGGCGATGTCCTGAAGTTCCGCCGCATTCCGGAAGAGGGCCGTCTTCTTTCCGTCCTCGCCGACGGCATGGGCCACGGCGTCAAAGCCAACATCCTTGCCACCATGACCGCCACCATGGCACTGAAATTCGCCGCCGCGGAACGGGAGATCGTCCACTCGGCGGAAATCATGATGGACGCCCTCCCGGTCAGCCGCGACCGCGACGTCAGCTACTCCACCTTCACGATCGTCGACATCCGTCCCGGCGGCTGGATCTATCTGGTGGAGATGGGCAATCCGGAGTTCATTCTTCTCCGCCGCGGCCGGGTCCATACGGTGACCGGCTGCACCTTTGCCTCGCCCAAATACAAGGACCGCACAATGGCCGCATTCCACTTTCAGGCTCTCCCGGGAGACCTCCTGCTGTACTTTTCCGATGGCGTCAGCCAGGCGGGACTCGGGACGCCGCATCTGCCGCTCGGCTGGCAGACCTCCGGAGCGGAAGCCTATGCCGTGGAACAGCTTGCCCAGAATCCCGGACTCGGCGCGCAGGAGCTTTCCGAACGGCTGCTCCGGCAGGCGATCGCCCAGGAGCCGCATCTGCGTCCGGCGGACGACATCACGGTGGCGTGCATTCACTTCCGGACACCGCATAAACTGCTGCTGTTCACCGGTCCGCCGGTGGACCCCGCGCGCGATGCGGAGATCGGGGAGATGTTCCGGAATTTCGATGGGGCGAAGGTCGTCTGCGGAGGGACTTCCGCGGAGATTGTCGCCCGGGAACTGAAGGTGCCGCTGAAGGCGGATTTCGAATCGTACGCCGGGGATCTTCCCCCCTCTTCGCTGATTCCCGGGATCGATCTGGTGACCGAGGGGATTTTCACGCTGACCCGCGCCGCTTCGTATCTGGAAAAGCATGAGTTGCAGAAGCTGGATCCCGCGGGCCGCCTTGCCAATCTGCTCCGCAAATACGATGTGATTGAAATTGTCGTGGGCACCAAAATCAACGAGGCCTATCAGGATCCGAATCTGCCGCTCGATCTGGAGTTCCGCAGAAACATTGTGAAACGGTTGGAAAGCAGTCTGCGCGACTCGTATATGAAAGAGGTGCATGTCCGGTTTGTCTGACAAGGGGGGAAGAAGGGAGAGTGCGGCCGGTTCAGATTCCCTGCGTCCGGAGCCGGCGGTACTCCAGCGGCGTTTTCCCGATCGCTTCCCGGAAGACCCGGGAGAAATAGTTCGGACGGGCAAATCCGGTTCGGAAGGCGACCTCCGAAACCGGAAGCGTCGTACAGCTCAGCAGGGAGAGCGCATGGTGAAGCCGGATCTTGGTCAGATATTCCCCCGGCGGCAGCTCCAGTTCGCGGAGGAACAGACGGTCCAGCGTCGTCCGGTGCACGCCCAGCGTTTCCGCCAGAAGATTGACGTTCAGAGCCGGATCCGGATAGCCGGAGTGGAGAATGCCGAGCGCTTTTCGGAACAGTTGTCCGCTGGAGCTTTTGGGGTCGCGTTCCTCCCCCATCCGTCCGATCAGCTCCGTGTAGAGAGCGACCATGCGCCGCAGGTCGCCGGGCAGAAGGCTGGTCAGAGAGTGGCGGATCTCGTCGAAAAGGTGAACCGGGCACTTCCCGGAGTCCAGCGCCCCCCGCGGATAGCCGTAGGAGTGAAGAAAATCGACCGCGCCGGGACCGTCGAACGCCGCCCAGTAGATGATGGTCTCCTGTCCGGGAGCCGGGATCTTGATCCGTTTCTCTCCGGGAAGGCGGTAGATCGACTGGTTCTCCCCGACCGGATAGGATGCGCTGCCCGTTTCAAAAATGCAGGATCCACGGACGACCCAGCAGAGTTCGACGATGTCGTCCGGTCCATGTTCCTCTTTCCGTCCGAAAAAATAGTTGATCCCCGAGGAGCGCGGGTAGAACGGCAGACGGATCGCCGGAAGAGCCGGAAATCCAAGACGGCGAATGGTGATGTTCCGATCCACGGACAGAAAAATCCTTCGTTTTATCCAATGCGTCAAAAGTATCTTTTTTTCTTCATTTATATCATTGAAAATAAAAAAAACAAGAGCAAATTAATCAAAAACAGGAAAAACCGCAGCAAAAAAACAGAACCAGTCATGGAGATTGAATTCGAATGAGAACGTATCCCTTGTATCCGGAGCGGAGCATCACCGATCTGAACGGCATCTGGCAGTTCCGCTTTCTGGAAAAAACCTTTCTGGAGGATGCCGATGAAGAGTCTTTCACCCCGAACGACGTGATGTGCGTTCCCGGCGCATTCGATGCGACGCCCGCATACCGCTGCAAACGCGGAACCGGACTCTATCGGCGGGAGTTCCGGCTGTGGAAGGATTCTCCCCGCGGCATTCTCAAGGTCGGGGCGATCGGACTGCGGGCAAGATTCCGCATCGACGGGAAAGAGGTCGGATTCACGAACCTGCCGTACAGCGGAGTGGAGTTTGAAACCGGTCCGCTGAAGGCGGGAGTGCATGTCATCACCGCGGCGGTCGACAACAACTTCGACCGTCCTGCCGTGCAGTACGCCGCGGGCGACCGGATGAAACTGTTCCTGCCCTATTACGACTTCTACGCGTTCGGCGGATTCTACCGCGGAATCGAACTGCATCAGCTTCCGTCCGGGACAATTCTCGACCGTGTGCAGGTCCGCACGCTCTCCCATGAGACCGGACGCGTTGCGCTGCGTTTCCTGTTTTCCGAGGCATGCGCGGAGAAGCGGACCGTCCGCTTCCGCTTCGATACGGACTCCGACTACCGGACGGCGGAAATCGCACACGGCGAGACGCTGGAATGCACCGTTCCGTCCTTCCGTCTCTGGAGCTGTGAAAAGCCCGAACTGCACACGCTTGAAGTCCGGACACAGGACGATGTCATTGTCGAACGCTTCGGCATCCGGACGGTTCAGGCGGGGAAACGACAGATCCTTCTGAACGGCAAGCCGGTCTACCTGAAGGGATTCAACCGTCATGAATCGCATCCCGAGTTCGGACCGGCGACGCCGGAGGCGGTGATGCTCGAGGATCTGCAGAATCTGCGCGATCTCCACTGCAACTTTGTGCGCGGATGCCACTACTCGCAGGATCCGCGCTTCCTGGATTTCTGCGACGAGTATGGAATGCTGGTCTGGGAGGAGAGTCTCGGCTGGGGCAACACCGCGGAGCAGATGGCCGATCCCGAATTTCAGGATCTGGTCGAAGAGGAAACCCGCCTGATGATCCGGAACAGCATCAATCATCCGAGTGTGATTTTCTGGGCGTTTCTGAACGAATTTCATTCGCACTCTCCGGAAGGGCGGCACCTCTGCGAGCGTCTGGTGAAGGCGGTGAAGGAGGAGGATGATTCGCGGCTGGTCACCTTTGCCAGCTGTCATCCCAACGACGACATCTGTTCGGATCTTCTGGATGTTGTCGCCTACAACATCTATCCCGGCTGGATCGGCGATCATCTTCAGGGAGTGGAACCGCCGGATGAGATTCCGCCGATGCAGAAGAAGACCATCGCCTACTACCGGAGCAGGACCTCTCCGGACAAGCCGATCATGGTCAGCGAGATGGGCTGCTGCGGAATCTACGGACAGCGCGATCTTGCGAAGACCCAGTGGTCGGAGGAGTTCCAGGCGGAGTATGTGAGCGCCGTGATCCGCACCGTCGCCTCGGCGGGCGGGGAGCTCTGCGGACTGACCATCTGGCAGTTCACGGATGCGATGAGCTTCCATCGGACCGGACAGGACATCCGCTGCAAACCGCTCGGACTCAATCTCGCCGGCGTGTTCGACAAGTACCGCCGCCGGAAGCTGGCGGCCGACGCGGTCAAGGAGCTCTACGAAAAACTCTGAATCTCTGCGCTTCCATCGGACGGACGGCATCATTTATTTTTCTCTCCGGCGGTTGACGAATCGCCGGTTCCGTGGTATACTACCGTAAAAACCACAGACAGGAGAAAAAAAGATGCCGTTCGATCATGGAAGTTTCGCTTTGACCATCTGCCCGCTGAGCTCGCCTCTGCCGGATGATTTTCTGAAAAAACTGCAGGCCGCCTCCGCCGGGAAACTGGAGGACGTGGCGGAAGAACCCGAAATCGGGTGGGTCAGCGGCCGCTTCCTGCTCGAAACGGAGATCAATGAGACAACGTCGATCTGCGGAGGACACCTGTATCTGAATCTGCGCAAGGCGGAACGGAAGATCCCCGCATCGCTGCTGAACGCAATCTGCCGGAGGGACGAGCTGGCGTATATGAAGGCCAATGAGACCTTCTCCGTCCCGCGCCAGGAGAAGAAGCGGATCCGGGAAGACGCCGTCAAACGCAATCTGATGAAGATGCCGCCGGTGATCTCCGGTACGCCGATCGTGGTGGACCGGGCGCTGAATGTGCTCTATGCGGGGACGGGGTCGCTTTCGCAGGTGGATCAGATCGTCAGCGCGTTTGTCAGCCAGCTTGGCGTGGAGCCGATTCCGATGACGGTCGGCGAACTGATGCTGAAGCTGTTCAAGGAGGAGGCCGGTGCGCTTCCGAGCCTGAGCTTTTCCAAAAATGCGTCCGCCGCGGGAATGGATTTCACACCGGGACGCGATTTCCTGACCTGGCTTTGGTATTACTCCGAACTGAACGGAGGAGAGCTGGAAATTGAGAACTGCGGCCGCTTCCAGGTGGGAATCGAGGGACCGCTGACATTCGGATTCTCCGCGGAGGCCAAGGGGGCGGAGGAGAGCGTGGTGAAGAAGGGCTGTCCGCAGCTGGCGGCGGAGGCGAAAGCGGCACTGGCGGTCGGGAAGAAGCTGAAGAAGGCGAAGGTGCTGCTGGCTCGCGATCAGGATGTCTGGACCTTCACGTTCGATGCGGACCGTTTCACCTTCAGCGGACTGAGTCTGCCCGAAGGAGAGGAGATGGACCGCGAAAGCTATTTTGCGGAACGGGTGGAGTATCTGCATGTGTTCCATCGGGCGATCGAGGAGTATTTCCGGAAGTTTGCGGAATCCGTCACGGGGGAGACCCGCGCGGAGGTGGAAAAGGATATCAAACACTGGGCCGAGGACCGGGAATCGTTCTGAAAAGGAACCGGACCGGAGCAGGAAGAGGAGGTGCGCAATGTCGGAACTGTTTATCAACGGGGCGAGTCTTCTCCGCATCTACACGGCGGAAAAAGACCAGATTGACGGAATGCCGCTGTATGAATGGATCGTTCAGCAGGCGGTCGCGGAGGATATTTCCGGAGCCACGGTGATCCGGGGCATCGGCGGCTTCTGTTCCAGCAATCCGGTGCTTGCGCCGGAATTCCGCGCGTTCCAGATCAACCAGCCGGTGATTGTGGAAATTGTCGACACCGAAAAGAATCTGGAGGCCTTTATCCGCAAGATCGATCCGGCGATCCCGCGTGGTCTGATGACAATGGTGCCGGTCAGGACTCGCTATTACGGTGACAAGTGATATGCAGGAATCTTCGCGGAAAGCGTTCTGGAAGAGCTTTCTGAAACTGCTGCTGAAACTGGGAATCGCCGCTCTGCTGATCGCGTGGGTGGTCGGACAGGACTGGAGAGGACTGCTGGAGTCGCTCCGGCAGATGAATCCGGTGTGGGTGGTGCTGTGCTTCTGTGCGCAGCTCACGCAGGTGGTGCTGACCGGGGTTCGGTGGAAATGGCTGATCGCGGACGATCTGCATGTGTCGTGGTATGAGGTGATGCGTCTGACGTTTATCGGGCTGTTCGCAAACATGTTCATTCCGGCCGGAGCGGTCGGAGGGGATGTGGTGAAGGCCGCGATGCTCGCCGCCCGGGTGGAGAAGGGACGGAGGGTGGAGGCGACCGTTTCGATTCTGGTGGACCGGATCGTCGGAGTGGGCGGTCTGTTCCTGCTGGTGCTGCTGTTTTCCGGGATTCTGTTCGGGAAGGTGATGGCGCTTCCGCTGGCGGCTCGTTCGGTGGCGCTGGTGCTGACGGGGGTGAGTCTGGCGGGATGCGCGGTGATTGTCGTATTGTTTTTTCAGGATTTTATCTTTCGCTGGCGTGCGGCCGGACGGATTCTGGAGTTCGCGGACCGGTGGATGCGCGGAATTCCCGGAGGGATTGTCCGCTCGGTGGCGGCGTACAGGGGGAGATGGCGGGTGCTGGTCGGAACGACATTGCTGTCGGGTCTGGTGCTTCATCCGCTGCTGATGCTGGCGATCTTCTTCCCGCTGTACGGGGGGATGCATCAGCTGCCGCCGGTGGAGGAGACGATGGCGGCGGTCGCCTACGGCAATGTGGCGTCCGCTCTTCCGGTGACGCCCGGAGGACTCGGCACACGGGATGCCGTGATCAAGACTATGCTGACCGCCTGGAACGTCCCGGAACGCGCGGCGGTTGCCGCAATGGTGGTCTACACGGCGACGCTGCTGCTGACGGATCTGCTCGGAGGACTGGCGTTCCTGCTCCCGCCGGAGGAGAAGCGGAGGAAACATCAGCAGCTGGTCTGACAGTCGACCAGAACATCCCGGACCCGGTGCTCTCCGGAAAGAAGCGCCTTGAGAAGAGCGACGGCTTCCCGCGCAAGAGCGGAAAAATCCTGACGGATCGTGAACTGTCCGGGCATGAGCGTGTCCGAAATATTCGGGACATGCCAGTGAATGAGTTCAATATCCTGCGGGATGCGGAATCCGCGGTCCCGCAGATTGGCATAGAGATGAAGATCCGTCATTTCAAACGGACAGATGACCGCTGTGATCGATTCCCGCAGAAGCAGTTCCCCCCAGTCGCATGAGTCGTGGATGGGCCGGCAGATGGTCCGGATCCCGAAGAGTCCGGCCTGTTCCAGAAACGACCGCTTCCGCAGGGCATGATTCAAATTCCGGCTGGCGTGTCTGGTTTCCAGAAAAAGGGCGCGGGTATGGCCGGTTGCGTGGAGATGTGCCGCAACGGACCGCATCGCCTTCCGGTCGTCGGAACAGACTGAGCAGATGCGGTCCGGATGGTAGCTGAAGTCGTTGATGCAGACCAGCGGAATCGGATTGAGCTCCGACCAGAGCCGGGCGGTTTTTCCCGTGTAGCAGACGGAGATGGCGCCGTCGAGCATTTTCTCGTTGAAGGCGCGCAGATGGTTTTCGGGGATCAGTTCATAGCGGAACTCCTCCTGGTCGAGCTGGAGAGAGAGCGCGTGGAGAATGGCGGTGTCGTAAAAGCAGAGCCGGCTGGGAAACGGCGGAATGATGACCGCAAGACTCGTCCGGGATCGCCGGATATAGCCCATCGACCGGGCGGTCCGGAGGATCCGGGAACGGGTTTCCAGAGCGACACATCCGTCGTCCGAGAGCGCCCGCGCCACCGTGCAGGGCGCATAGCCGGTTGCCCGTGCAAGGGTCCGCACGGTGATTTTCGGTGGTTTTACCGGATGAGGGGCGATTGCTTTCTGTTTCATTTTGTCTCATTTCCTCCGCTTGCAACAGCGCTTTTTGCGGAATATAATACAGGGAAACCAAAAAAGAAAGGTGACAGAATGGATCTTTTCGGAGAAAAAGAGTTTTTTACGGGCTGCAACTACTGGGCCTCCCATGCGGGAATCCGGATGTGGAGCGAGTGGAAGGCGGAAGAGGTGGAGAAGGATTTGAAGCTCCTTGCGGAATACGGGATGCGCGTCCTGCGGGTTTTTCCGCTGTGGCCGGATTTTCAGCCGCTGACCCGGTTCTATGGAGGATGCGGATGGCCGCTGGAGTTCGGACAGAACGGTGGAGCGTTGAAGAATCCTGCCGGGGTCGATGAGGAGATGGTGTCGCGTTTCCGGTTCCTCTGCGATACGGCGGAGAAAAACGGACTGAAGCTGGTGGTCGGCCTGCTGACCGGCTGGATGAGCGGACGGCTGTTTGTCCCGCCCGCGCTGGAGGGGCGGAACGTGCTGACCGATCCCGACGCGCTCCGGTGGGAGGTTCGATTTGTGCGCTATCTGGTCCGGGAGCTGAAGGATCATCCGGCGGTTGCCGCGTGGGATCTCGGCAACGAGTGCAACTGCATGGGACCGGTCTCCACGTCGGCCGAAGCGTGGAACTGGATGAATGCGATTGCCTCCGCAATTCGCCTGGAGGACGGATCGCGTCCGGTCGTATCCGGAATGCACAGCATCAGCAGCAGCCGGAGGGACCAGTGGAACCTGCAGGATCAGGGGGAGCTGATGGATGTGCTGACGACCCATCCGTATCCGCTGTTTACGCCGGAGTGCAATCGGGAACCGTTCAATACGATGAGAAATGAACTGCATCCGTCGGCGGAATCCCTGCTGTACGAGGGCGTGGCGGGGAAACGGTGCTTCCCGGAGGAGTGTGGATCGCTGGGGCCGACGATCTGTTCCGTTGAGAGGGCGGCCCGGAATCTCCGGACATCGCTGTTCTCGTGCTGGGCGAACGGGCTGGGAGGGTATCTCTGGTGGTGCGCGTTCGATCAGGGCCACCTGGATTATCCGCCGTACGAGTGGACCGCGATTGAACGGGAACTGGGACTGTTCCGGACCGATCGCTCCCCGAAGGAGACGGTTGTCGCGATGCGGGACTTTGTGGATTTCCGGAAGCATCTGCCGTTTTCTCTGCCGCCGCGCCGGGTGGATGCGGTCTGCCTGATTTCGGAAACGGAAAATTCGTGGAAGAGTGCGTTCGGCGCGTTTCTGCTGTCGCGTCAGGCGGGATTCGATCTTCGCTTTGCCGGGGCGGATCAGGAGCTGCCGGAATCGGATTTCTATCTTCTGCCGTCGGGGAAGGGGGCTCAGACGATCGGACGCCGGGCATGGCTTGCGCTTCTGGAGAAGGTGCGCTCGGGGGCGAAGCTTCTGCTCTCGCTTTCGGGCAACTGTGTGCTGTCCACGTTCCGGGAGGCGGTCGGCGTGGAGATCGACGCGCGCTATCAGGAGGCGTGCACCGTTTCGTTCACTCTGAAATCGCATCCGGAGGAGATTCTGGAGGCGCGCGGCGCCTATCGCTCCCTGGTGAAGGCGGAACGCGCCGAGGTGCTGGCCGCCGACGCCGACGGGAATCCGATGATGACGGCGGCATCTTTCGGAAAAGGACAGATTTTCTTTGTGAATCTTCCGCTGGAACAGCAGTCCGTGGAAAACGGAGGATGTTTCCACGGGGAGAACCTGAATCCGCTGTATCTGCTGTACCGTGAGGCGGCGGAACGGGCGGGAATCCGCCGTCTGGTGAAGACGGAGCTTCCGGGAGTCGGAATCACGGAGCATCCGCTGGAGAACGGGAAAACGGTCTGCGTGGCGATCAACTACGAGCCGGAGGAGGCCATCTGCCCGCTCTGCGTGACGGGACGGGTCGCGGAGGTCTGGAACGGCGATTTCCGGAACGGAACTCTGCGGATCGCCGGCAACGACGCGGCGGTCCTCCTGATCGAGGAAGATCCGGCGCACCCGTGAGAGAATTGAAAAATCGGATTTGCAAAATCCCTGTTCCGATAGTAAATTGCAACGGTTTGAAAGGGACAGGATGCGGACGGTTTGTTTTCTCTTCTTTGCGGTGATTCCCGCACTGGTATTCGCCCGGGATGCCACGTTCCGCTTCATCGGAGGCGACAATGTGGGAATTCCCGGCGATTCCTATTATTCCCAGACTCTGGCGCTCCGGTTCCGCCATCTGGCGCGGACCGCCCTGCCCAGAATCACGGCCGGACTTTCCGCGGAGACCCCCTGTTCGTATCTGGTGCCGCCGCCGGATGGGAAGGGAACGTTCGGACTGGTCCGAAAAGGATGGGGGCGACGCGAGATCACGCTGCCGGAACGGTTTGAAAGCTGGGCGGATGATCCGGTGAAACTGGATCAGTTTGTGCGCTGGAGCTGTCTGGCCCGTCTCGGATTCCCGCCGGAGAAGGCGGAGGAGCTGCCGGATTCGTGGATTTTTGCGGCGCTGGCACGAAAGGCGGTCACGGAGAACTGGAGACTGCGGAGTTCGAGATTCGGAAGGTTCCCCGCCGCGTATGCGCTGGCGTCGCACGGGGTGTTTCCGGAGATGAAGGATATTGTCGGGATCGCGCCGTCGCCGTCCGACGGATTCTCCCGGATGATTTATGAGGAGTGGGCGCAGCTGCTGTTCGATCTGTGCACGCGATCCGGAGCGGTGAAGAAGGGACTGGTGGAACGGTACCTGACGGAGCTTGTGCGGAATCCGGCGGCGGATCAGAATGCGCTGTTTCAGTCCGTTTTTCTGAAGCATGTCGCCGCATACGGAAACCGGCGCTATGGCAGGTTCGTGCAGACGGACCGGGTGTTCGATGTGGATAAATGGTTCCGGCGCGAAACGGAGAAGATTCTGTTGAACCGCTTTCTGCCGATGTCGCTCAACTATCTGGAGACGTCGTATCGTCAGACTCTGAATCTGCCGGGGAAGGACGGAAATCCGGTCTCCATTTTCGAGCTGGCGAAGCGGATGCGCGGACCGCTGCCGCTGGATCTTCAGCTGGCGCTTTCGGAATCGGTGATTCGTCAGACGGAACTGTTGTATATGTCGGCTCCGCAGGTTACGCCGGCGTTCGCCGCGCTGATCGAGGAGATCTCCCGTTTCCGCAATGAGGGGGGAACCGAACAGAGCGCGGAGTGGATGGAGAAGGCGGAGAAGCGGTTCCTGCTGGCTCTGGAGCAGCAGGCGCTGGTTGAACGGATTCTGCGGGAGGCGGAACGGAAACATGTCCCGCCCGGAGAACGCCATTCACTGAATCTCCAGCCCAATGCGTCGATGGCCCCGATCACCGATCCGGCGATGGAGGTGCTGGACCGGCTCGCCCGAAAGGAGAAACAATGAATCTCCAGGAGGAAAAAATCGATTCCGGAAGACGCCGGAAACATCTGCGGGGGCTGACGGTGATCGGATGTGTGCTGGCGGCGGTGCTGATTCTGTTTGCCGGATACCGGTCGTTCCGCCGGTTTTTTTCAGGTCTGTCGCGGGATTTCATGAGTCCGTTCCTGAACAGCGTTGTGCGGACGGAGGATAAGGCGGCCGCCGCATCGCTGATGCTGAGTTCCAAGATCCGTCTGGCCCGTCAGCTGGCGGCGACCTCGCGGGAGAATGCGCGTCTGGCGGCGGAGAACAACACGCTGAAGAGTCTGGAGCGGGAAAACCGTGCGCTGCGCGCGTTTCTCGGTCTGCCGCGGAAAAACGGGTATCAGCCGGTCTTTGCGGAGGTGCTTGCGCGCGCGGTGTCGACGTGGCGGGAAGGGTTTGTCATCAACCGGGGGGAAAACGACGGGATCGCACCGGGGGATCTGGTCGTGGCGATGGATGACCGCGGACGGTTCGCCGCAGCCGGACGCATCAAGGAGGTTTCCAAACGGACCTCCACGGTGATGACGCTCTTTTCCGAAGAGTGCCACTTCAGCGTGATTCTGGCCTCCTCCCGTCATGCGGGCGGACTGGAGTACGACCCCTACTCCCGGGTGCAGAAGGTGAAGTACCTTCCGGCGGATGGAACGTACGCGGAAGGCGAGCAGGTTGTGACCTCGGGGATCTCCTCCTATACGCCGCCCGGACTCCCGGTCGGCCGGGTGGTCAAGTCGGCAAATGGGAACATCGCAACGATCCGCGATCAGATGTTTGCCGAGGTGGAGGTTCGGCCGATCCTGAACCCGGATACGATCCAGTTTGTCGCCGTCTACACGAAGCGGAGCGTGCAATGACCCGTTTTTCGTATATTTTCCTGATTTCGTTTCTGCTGATTTTTCTGGAACTTCTGCTGGAGAGCATGGGACTGCGTCTGATGCTGTTTGCACCGTTTGTATTCTATATCAGCTATGTCTTCGGAACGGGCGCGGGGTGCGCGGCGGCGCTGATCGGAGGAATGACTCTTGATTTCTGTCTGGGACACACGAATCCGTGGAGCGCGGTGTTTCTGCTTGCCGTGGTTCTGTTCGGACGGCTCTGGCTTCGCCGGATGGGCTCCGATTCCCTGAATCTGCTGGTGATTCCCGGAGCGGTTCTTCCGTTTCTGGCACAGTTCCCGCCGACTCTGATTCAGTCCGGTCTGACGCTGGATTCGTTTGTAGACAGTCTTTCCAATGCGATCGTCATGTCTCTTCTTTCCGCTTTTCTGTTTCCGATGGCGATTCTTCTTCTGGACTACCTGGCGTCGCTTCTCTCGCTGGAACTGTATTCCGACGCCCGGGAGCGGATGCGGAACCGGATCGGATAAATCCTGTTATTCGACCTCCGTTTTCCCATTTCCGCCCGTCAGGATTTCCAGTCTTGCCAGATACGCGAGCGCCTTTTCCCGGCAGCTCCCGCACATCTCCGGATCGGGAGAAAAGGAAACGCAAAGCGCCGGCCGCTCCGGCCTCCCGAACAGACGACAGCGGAATTCCGCATCCAGATTCACACAGGGAATCCCGGCCGGTTTTCCATCCGGCATTCCTGGAATCGGCGAGGAGATCGACGGCGCCACACAGCATGCTCCGCAGCCGGGACGACAGACAGAAGTATTCTCTTTCATTCGAATAATGAACTTCTCTTCGGCATTCGAAGTTGGAACGGCATGGCACCCCCAACGGGATTCGAACCCGTGTTACCAGGATGAGAACCTGGTGTCCTAGGCCTCTAGACGATAGGGGCGGAACAAAAAAAGCCATTTCTGCACATTCGGAACTCCGAAGTGTGGAAGTGGCACCCCCAACGGGATTCGAACCCGTGTCGCCAGGATGAAAACCTGGTGTCCTAGGCCTCTAGACGATAGGGGCATTATCGCTTGGTGTCCTATAAAATACACGAAAAAGACGTTTTGTCAAGCGGTTTTTCATTTTTTTTTCAGATTTTTGTTTGGAAATCTCTCGGGAAGCACTGGAAATATGATTTCCGCGATGCTATTATAACAGAAGATTCTCAGGAATCCGACTCGTTGCAATGCAGATGTTTGTTCCGATGGAAAGGAGATGAATTATGCCTCTGTACCAGTACGCGGCAATGGACGCCACGGGAAGAGAACGAAAAGGGCAGAAAGAGGCTGCAAATGAAGAAGCGGTAACCGCGTTTCTGAAAGAACAGGGCATGTTCCCGACCTCCATTAAACAGGTCCGGAAGCTCGAACAGAAAAAGGCGGTCAAACAGCCTAAAAAAGCCGGCGACAAGAAAAAGAGCGCGATGAACATCAACATCAATATCTCGCTCGGGCCGGCGGTGATCAAAACCAAACAGCTGACCATTTTCACCCGTCAGCTTGCGATCCTTCTGAACGCCGGTCTTCCGCTGATCCGGTCCCTGCGGACACTGGAGAAGCAGTCGAAGGATCCGATCATCAAGAAGATTCTCGGCGAAGTGGCAAACGGCGTGGAGGCCGGATCCACCTTCTCCGAATCGCTGGCACAGCATCCGAAGTCGTTCGATAAACTGTATCTCAACATGGTGCGCGCGGGAGAGGCGGCCGGTAAGCTGGAACTGATTCTGGACCGTCTGGCGTCCTTTATGGAAAAGGCGGCGCGGATGGCCGGGAAGGTGAAGTCGGCGATGGTGTACCCGACGATCGTTCTGTGTATCGCCGGCGCCATTACCGCAGGTCTGATGATCTTCATTGTGCCGAAGTTCGAAAAGATCTTCTCGGAACTGCTGGAAGGTGCGCCGCTGCCCGGACTGACTCAGCTGGTGATGTCGATCAGCCGGTTCATGCAGGAGCAGATTCTGGTGATGATCGGCGGAATCGTGGTCTTTGTGATCCTGTTCAAACTGTTTGCCCGGACAAAGTTCGGAAAATACTGGCTGGATTATGTGAAGTATAATATGCCGCTGTTCGGACCGATTGTTTCCAAGTCGTCGATTTCGAAATTCTCCCGGACGCTCGGGACCCTGATGGGATCCGGCGTGCCGGTGCTGAACGCCCTGAGCATCGTGAAGGAGACCGCTGGAAACGAGATCGTCTGCGACGGAATTCAGAAAGTCCACGATGCCGTGAAGGAAGGAGAAACCATCGCAGGACCGCTGAATACAACGAAAATCTTCCCGGATATGGTGATCAGTATGATCGAGGTCGGTGAGGAGACCGGAAAACTGCCGGAGATGCTCGACAAGATCGCGGATACCTACGATGAAGAGGTAGACAACGCGGTCGGAGCGCTGACGTCGATGATTGAACCGTTGATGATCGTGTTTCTTGCTGTGGTCGTCGGCGGAATCGTTATGGCGCTGTTCATGCCGCTGATCAGCATTATCGAAAAACTGGGCGGCTGATTTTCGAATGGGTGGTTTCTCGTGTCGGATTTTCAACGCGGGAAATACGCATGTCCAGATCGCGGAGCTCGCGGGGGATTCGCTGCGGCTGATTGAGACGGTCCCGACGGCGGAGTTCCGCGTGGAGGATTTCGCCGTCGAAACGATGGCGGCGGCCTCCGTGGTCCCGGATCTAGAGGAGCGTTTCCGGAAGGCGGGGGCTTTTATTGTAAGTTCCCGGATGGCAAACTGCCCGGTGGATCTCTCCCGGATGGAACATGCGGAGACGCTGGGAGCGGACCGGCTGGCCAATGCGGCGTCTCTGATTGTGTCGGGGAGCCTTCCGGCGCTCTGCGTGGATTTCGGGACGGCGATCAACCTGGAATTTGTCGATACGGACCGCTGCATGTGCGGCGGAGCCATTTTCCCCGGACGGCGGATCCTGCGCAGATCCCTGAATGATTATACGGCGAAACTGCCGGTGACTCCGCTGACGGAATGGATTCCGGATTTCCCCGGAAACAATACGGTGGATGCGATCAATCTCGGCGTGGACTGTGCCGCTCTCGGAGCGGTGAAAGAGCTGCTGCGGAGGATGGAAATGGCGTTCCCGGGAGAGAAAATCCGTCGGGTCGCCTGCGGTGGCGACGCTCCGTTCTTCCTCCGGGAACTGCCCGGTTTCGAGCTTGCGGACACCCTGTTTACTTTACGCGGGATTGCGGCGCTTGCCCGGTGCGGGATTCGCGGCCGGGATTGGAAAGAGGCATTTTCCTGAAGCTGCCCGAAAGAACCGGTTTCCCATTGCCGCCGGTGATGTGGGAGAGTTTTTCGAACTGCTGGAGAGAGGGGAGCGGGAAGATGTCGGTCGGCATCTTTCCGCGGATCGTGAAGAATTCGCCTGCTCCGAATCCGGGGACGACAATGCGGTAATTTCCCGGAGTCTTCCATGCGGAGAAATTCAATGCGTAGAGTCGTTCTCCGGGCTGTTCGTCTGCAACGGAGGCGAAGACTTTTCCCGGAGCTCCCATCGGTTCGGGTTTCCCGGAGAAGATGGTTTTTCCCTGTTCATTCTGGAGCTGGAACTCCGCCGGCGGAGCCTGTTTCGGGGCGAGAATGCCGAAATAGGCGATTTTGACCGGCATGTTGCTCCAGTACCCGTATTGCTCGACGGAGAGGAACGCGGATGCGTTTTCCGTGACCGGGCCCACTTCTCCTGCATGAAGAATCAGAAGTGTCGAGATTCCAATGGCGATGTGAAAGAAAATCTGTTTGAGTTTCATTCTGTTTCCCCCTTTCCCTGTGAGGGTAATATGCTTCCGGAAAGCGATTTTTCAAGGATCGTTCCGGCCGGGAAAAGAGGGTTTGAAAAGATTGGAATTCGAAAGATTCGAATAAAAAATCGTATATTTTTTCAGTGTTTTTCGGGGTTCCCCGGTTCGGATTCAAATTTCCGGGTGATCACGCCGATCTGCTGAACGGCTCCTTCCCGCGGAATCGGGAAGAAGAGAGAGAGCATCTCCTCTTCGGGAGTTCCCGGGGTTTTCCGAGTGTAACGGAAGGTCAGGGGACGGCGGCTGCTGACGACATTCTGAATCATTTTCAGGAACAGGGAGGTTGTGGCCGGATCATAGAGTTCACTGAGATGGACCGGAGTCGGAGATTTTCTCAGGAGGAAGGCGATTTCGCGGTCGTTGGAATAGAGAATGGTTCCCTGCGGATCGAGCAGAGCGACCTGCTCCGTCGAGTTTTCGACGAGCGCGCGGAAACGTTCCTCTTCCTTCCGCAGGCGATCAAGTTCGCCCATCGGCGCGGAAAGATCGGTCACGGTCCAGATGACGCCGTCCGACGGCAGATGAGGATTCATGCGGACGGTGTGAATCCGGTTCCCCGCCAGAGAGACGGTGGTCAGAACCCCGTTTTTCCGGCAGATTCGGAATTCAAAATTCTCATAATGTGTCCGGCTGGAAAAAACGAAGTCCGACAACTCCTCCTTCTCCGATCCCGTGTTCGGACACAGATCGAACAGTTTCATTTTCCGCAGCTCCTCCACCGTATATCCGGAAAAGAGCGAGAAGGTCCGGTTGGAGTCCGCCAGCCGGCACTGGGAATCGGTGACAAAAATGCCGGATGCATTGTTGTTGAAAACCGTCTTTCTCCAGTTCAGCGAGACCGCAAATCCGTGCCGCATCCGGTAATGCAGCACGAAGAGAGAAAAAATCATCAGCGGCAGCAGCCAGAGCAGCATCACCAGAATCTCTCCGGCAATATACGCCCAGAGCGGCAGCTGCGTCGGCAGTCCCAGAACAACCCTCCATCCGGGCACCGTCAGGAAATTGCAGGCTCGTTCCGCATAGAGAATTCCATCCAGATAGCACCCGTTCAGCTGTTCCGCGTTTTCCCGGATCCCTTTTCGTTCCCTTGCCCAGAAAGGCGTGTGCGCCGAAAAATGTTTTTCGTTGGTCATGAAGACCATGTTGTCCGGAGTGAGCAGCGCGACATAGACATCCGCAAATTTTGTGAACATGAACCCGAAATCCTCCCTTGCGCAGAGAACCCCGAGCGGTTTTCCGTCGACATCGTCAATTCTCCGCGCCGCAAAGATGGACGGAACCCCCGTGATGGATCCGACGGAAATCAGACAGCTCTCCCCCCTCTTCATCGCCTCCCTGCAATGCGGAGAATAGGAGATGTTCTGCCCGACCATCCGGACCCGGGAGGAACTCTTCAGCGAGGAGTCCAGACAGACCCCCTGTGCATCCGTGAAATAGAGAATCGCCCGCTGATGCGCCGTGGTATATTTTTCCAGAAAATTGTTCTTCCCGAGAGTCGTCCTGTTCGGCACGCCGTTTTTCATCGCGTCGGCAAGCTCTTTTCTTCCGGCGAGTTCCCGGACATACTCCTTCATCCGATTCGCGCTGACTTCCAGATCCCGGACCAGAAGACCTGCGGAATAATCCACATGCCGAGACGCGATTTTTTCCGCGTGGCGGCGCATCATCAGCGGAATCACTGCCGCCGCGAACGCGGAAATCAGAAAAATCACAATCACGATCCACGCTCCGTAAATCGTATGCCGGCACACCTGCAGCCGGATATCCTTCAGCATGGTAAGAAACGCGACCGACCCGATCAGCGTGCAGACCAGCGAAAAACTCATCAGCGCCAGATGGAACTCAAGATCCAGTCGGGCGATGATCGGCAGAAGCCGCAGGACCAGGAACATCTCCCCGACGATGGAAAAGCCGGTTCCCCCCGTTGCAATGGCCGCGATGCGGAACACATTCTCCTGTTCACGAAATTTTCCTCCGAGTTTCCAGAGCGCCGTCGATCCGAGAATCAGCGCCGGAATTCCGGGCAGAAAGAGCGCCAGCACTTCTCCCCGTTCCTCGTACTCGAAACAGATCAGAATCAGGCAGGAGAGCAGGAGCAGTCCCGTTTCCGCAAGAATGCGCCGGATCAGCGATATGCGGAAAAAACGGAGCGAGAATTCCAGCAGACAGAGGAATCCCGCCAGCATGCAGAAAAATCTCATTACGATGGCAAATAATTCCAGATGCGGCAGCGACGTCAGCACCGTCCCGACCACACCGAACGAAAGCAGCAGCAGATACAGTGAAAACGGAACAACATTTCTCCGATGAGTATGCGAGACCCCCGAAAACGATGCACAGGCAAAAAGCTGAAGCGCCATGATCTGGAGCAGCGGCAGGTAGAAGAAGAACATATTCGGCATGACCAATCCTCTGTTTTCCGTGACAGGGGGCGGAAGGGACCCCTTTTCCCCAACCCTCTGTTTTCTGTCAATGTACAGGTAATTTTAAAATGTTCCATAAAAAAAAGGAAAAAAAAGAGAAAAAAAAGCGAAAACCTTTGTTTTTTCCCTTCTTCTCCATTTGAAAAACAAAGAAGTGTGGTATATCGTTTGCCGATATGGAAAGAAACCATCCCTCCGGAAAACGGCGGAATGGATTCCCGATATGTTGTATGATCCATGAAAGAAGCAGATATAAGATCCCCGTTTTCCAGCTCCTTCGGATAAAACGGGAAAGAAAGAGAAGGGTGAACAGAGAATGACAATGGAAAGCGTAAACTATTCCGTAAGCAGCAGACGATCCGGGCTTGCCATGAAACTGGCAATCTTCGCCGGGATCTATTCCCTGGCAATCGCATTGCTGGCCGGATTTGCCGGAGGGGTGTACGACTGGGCCGGATACGGCGCATTCGGGCTGGGAACCATTCCATTTGCCGTGGCGACTCTCTTTTCCATCGCCGCCGCAGTCTACGGAATGCTTGCGGGAAGCGCTGCGGAAGAGGAGTATGAAAAAGAGCTGCTGAAGAAGCGCAAGGAGAATACGGCAAGTCTGCTGGATGTTTCGGAGGATGTCCGGTTCACAGCGGGAAGAACGTTCCGGAATTATGCGAAATATGCTCCGTCGGTGTTTGCGCTGCTTGCGTTTCTGCTGATGGTGCTGGGGCTCTGGGCGGCATGGAGAGTGGGAGCGTCGTTCGGCGAGGCGGGGCCGGCTCTGCCCAAGGAGCCGGTGGCTGTTTCGTTTGTATGTGTTGCAATTGCGGTGTTTTCGCTGTTTTTCGGAGCGTTCCTGGCGGGGCAGTCGCGGATTCATGAGTTCCGCTGGCTTCGGCCGGTGGGGGCGTGGATGGTGGCAGGATCGGTGATCTTTGTCCTGGCTCTGGTGCCGTCGGTGGCGCTCCGGTGGGAGTATGCCGGGCTTGAACTGCCGTTTGCGAAAATCGCGTTTGTGCTGATCGCGATCATCGCGGTGGAACAGCTGTTCACCTTTATTACGGAATTCTACCGGCCGCGAACCCAGCAGGAGGATCGTCCGGTGCACGAAAGCCGTCTGCTTGCGCTTTTCATTGAGCCGGGGAGCGTGGCGAAAAACATCACCGATGCGCTGGATTATCAGTTCGGATTCAAGATTTCCGGAACGTCGCTGTATCAGATGTTCTGCCGGGTCGCGATTCCGGCGCTGGGGGCGTGGTTGTTCATTTTGTGGATTTTCACCTGCGTGGCGGAGGTGGAGCCGGGTGAACTCGGGATCAAGACCCGGTTCGGAAAACTGGTTTCGGAGAAACCGCTTTCCCCCGGAGTCTACCTGAAACTGCCGTGGCCGTGCGATACGATCACCCGCGTGGCGGTCGACCAGCCGCAGACCGTGACGATCGGCGCGGTGATCAAGACGAAAAATGCGAGCGGTCAGCCGATGCGGACCATCCTCTGGAACAATGAACACAGCTCCGGAGAGAATCCGTTTCTGGTGGCCAATCAGGATATGGCGGGAGATATCGGAGGAGCGGTTTCGATGCTGAACGCCTCGATTCCGGTTTCGTTCACGGTCAATCCGGAGAAGGTGCTGGACTATGCGTTCGGATTTGAGAATCTGAAGGGATATCTTCTGGATATCGGGACGCGCCAGGCGACGATCTATTTTGCCAGCACGGATTTCATGAACGACCTTTCCCGCGGACGCCTTGAGATTACGCGGACGCTGCATAAACAGATTCAGGAGGCGGTGGACCGCCGGGGACTCGGGATTACGATTGTGAATGTGGATCTTCTGGATACACACCCGCCGCTTCAGGATGTGGCGCCGGCCTTCCAGAAGGTGTTCGTGGCGGAAGAGGAGATGGTGACCGCGGTGATCAAGGCGGAAGCGTATAAGACCAAGACTCTTGCATCGTCGGAGATCGAGACGATGGCGCTGGTGCAGCAGGCGGAGGCGTATAAATACAATGTTTCGACGGTGTCCAGTGCGGAGGCCGGCCGCTTCCGCAGTCAGCTGGAAGCGTATAGGAAGATGCCGGAGATGTTCCGGCTGCGCACGTATCTTTCGTTTCTGGAAAACGACTGCGCTCCGCTGCGGAAATACATTGTGTCGGCCTCGCTTCCCTATCAGATTATTGAGCTGAACGCGGAGGAGAAGCCCCGCACCGATCTGACGGATACCGACCTGGGTGATTTGAAGTAATCAGAAAATAAAAATAACAGATAAGCAAGGAGATTTCTAAATGGCAGAAACAAACAAAGGGCACGGGATCAATATTCCGATTATCCTCCTCGGAGTGGTTGTCGTGGCGGTTTTCGGGACGGCGATCTTTTCCTACCAGGTCAACGAGACAGAGCGGGCGGTCGTTCTGACGTTCAACAAGATTACCGGCGAGAAGGGACCGGGACTGCATTTCCGCTGGCCGCTGCCCATCCAGAAGATTCAGAAATATGACATCCGCCTCAGATGTTTCGACGGCAATATCGGCAAACTCGAAGAGATCCGTACCGCCGACGGGAAGAACATCACAGCGGGAATCTATACGGTGTACCGGATCAAGGATCTGGTGAAGTTCCAGATGTCGGGCGGAAACATCGTCGCGGCGGAGGACGATCTGGCCAGCCTGATGCGGACCGTGAAGAGCGCGGTGATCGGCAAATACAACCTGGACCAGCTGGTCAACACCGATCCGAAAAAGATCATGATCGCGAAAATGGAAGAGGAGATGCTCGCTCTGATTGCGCCGAAGGTGAAGGACCTGTACGGTCTTGAGGTCATTTCGGCGAGCATCAAGACCATCGGCGTTCCGGAAACCCCCGCGAAGGCGATCGCCGAACGCATGATCCAGGAACGCGATGCCGCCGCCGCGAAATACAAGGAGGAGGGCAATGTCAAATCCCGCCGGATCATGACCGAGGCCGATACGGCGAAGCGCAATGCTCTGACGCAGGCGGAAGCGAAGGCGACCCGTCTCCGGGCGGAAGGCGACGCCGCCGCCGCACAGCATCTTGCGGTGTTTGCCGAGAATCCGGATCTTGCGGTGTTCCTGCGGAAACTGGATTCGATGAAGCGTCTGATGGGCAGACGGACCACTCTGGTGCTCGATACGAACTCCGCACCGTTCGATATTCTGAAATATGGCGGCGTCTCGCTTGAGAAACCTGCGAAAAAGAACTGAAAACGGAGTGAATCATGCAGGATCTTGAAACAAGAATCAAAGCGGAGCGATCCGTGGAGAACAGTGCGTTTTCCTCCGGATTCGAGACGCTGAATAAAAGTCTCAAGGCGGTGTTTTCACTGCTTGTGGCGGTGATCGCCATCTTGCTGGTATGGTTTTTTGCGTTCAGCGGATTTTTCACGGTTCAGCCGGATACCGCGGTTCTGACCTTCCAGTTCGGCAAATTCCAGCAGGTTTATACGGAGAGCTGGCACTGGGTGTTCCCGTTTCCGGTCGGCCGGACCGTCAAGGTGAAGACCAGTCCGTTCAGCATTGAGACTTCGTCGTTTATGCCCGCGAACCGGGCGCTGATCACCAACCGGAAGGAGGCGATGGCCGGAGGTCCCGCTCCCGAATCGCTCAAACCCGGCGTGGACGGCTATCTGCTGACAGGCGATGCGTGCATCATCCATACCGACTGGAAGATGACCGCGCGTGTGGTGAACCCGAAAGTCTATTACGAGAAGTGCATGACGCCCGCCAACCCGGAGAAGATGGACGAGCCGTTCAGCGGACCGGACGGAGAGAACCGCGGAACGCGCGGTCCCCAGACTTTGCTGAAGGCGATTCTGGACAACTGCATTCTCCGTGTGACCGCGGGCTGGACCGTGGATGCGATTCTCTACAATAACAACAACAGCGCATTCCGCTATATGAAGGAAGTGGAGACGATGGTGGCCAAACAGGTTGCGGATCTGAATATCGGCGTGGAGGTTCTGCGTCTGGATCTGGAAGTGAAGAGTCCGCCGCCGCAGGCGATCAATGCGTTTGACAACGTGCTCCACGCCCAGCAGCAGAGCGACGCCGCCATTCAGAAGGCAAAGGCGTATGAGACGGAGCAGCGGGCGCTGGCGGAATCCGATTCCGTCCGGATCATTTCCGAGGCGGACAGCTACAAGAAGCGGATCGTTGCCCAGGTGGAGGCGGACGCCGCATATTTCAAGAGCATTCTTGCCGAATACCGGAAGAGTCCGGAAACGGTGACCGTCACACTGTTTTCGCAGGTGATGGCGGATGCGATGTCGAATGTGAAGGATAAATTCATTGTCAACTCTCTCGCAGCCGGCCGTCAGGAGCTCCGCCTCAAGCTGAATCCGGAGCCGCTGACCGCGAAAGAAAAGAAAGAAGCTGAAGAGAAGAGAGAGGAGGAGAGCAAATGAGCTGCTGCTGCGGACATGACCATCATCACGAGGAGGCTTCGCTCTGCGTCTGCGGGCAGCCGATCGGCGAAGGGGTCGGGCACTCCCGCTCCATGGGCCGGGCCGGTTTTGCGGTTGCAGGAGGTTTCCTGATTTTGAATTCATTCCTTCTGGAATGGTTTTTCCCGAATCAGGAGTTTGCGTCTGAACTGAGCGCGGTTCTCGGAGCGATTGTTCTGGCGCTTCCGATCATCTGGGCGGCGATCAAGGATCTCTGCGCCGGACGGGTGTATATGAACGAGCTGGTTGCGATGGCGCTGCTTGCCGCGTTTGCCGGAGGGGTCTTCCGGGAGGCGGGAATCATCGCGTTCTTCCTGCTCATTACCATCATTATCGAGACCCGGACCGCATCGGGCGCCCAGCGCTCCATTGAAGAACTGATCCGGCTGACTCCGCACACGGCCCGCAAGCTGGTGAACGACGATTTCGTCGAGACCGAGGTTCTGGATCTTCAGATCGGCGATATCATCAATGTGCGTCCGGGAGAGAACTTCCCGATCGACGGACAGATCGTCAAAGGTCAGAGCGCGGTCAACCAGGCGTCGATCACCGGAGAGTCGCTCCCCGTCGACAAGACCGTCGGCGACGATGTCTACGCCGGAACCATGAACCTTTCCGGCTCCATCGACATCAAAGTGACGAAGGTGGGCAACGACACCACACTGGGCAAGGTCAAGGAGATGATCCTTGCCGCTGAAACCAGCAAGACCCCGATGGTCCGCATCATCGACAAATACGCCGGATTCTATACGCCGACCATTCTGATGCTTGCGGCACTCACCTGGTGGTTCTCCGACGGAGACATGAACCGCGTCATCACGCTGATGGTGATCTCCTGTCCCTGTGCGGTGGTTCTGGCAACTCCGACCGCGGTGGTCGCGGCGATTGCTGCGGCTGCGCGTCTGGGAATTCTCATCAAGAATGTGGCACACCTGGAGCTGGCGTCCAAGGTCCGCAGTTTCGTGTTCGACAAGACCGGAACGCTGACCAAAGGGGAGCTGGAGGTGGCACGTCTGAAACCGGTGGACGGCGTCGAGCCGGCCGAACTGCTGCTGACCGCGGTTTCCGTGGAGATCGGAAGCAATCATCCGACGGCTCTTGCGCTGCAGCGTCTTGCGCGGGAGGTCGGAGTCACCCCGGTGAAGGGCGACTCGTATGAGGAGCTGCCCGGAAAAGGGGTCGAGGCGCTGATCGGCGGAGTCAAATGTCTGGTGGGCCGTCCGGCCTGGATCCTCTCGCAGGAGATCGCTCTTCCGCATGACGAAAGCGAAGTGGAAGGCATGAGCGTGGCCGTGGTGGTGCGCAATGGAAAATCGATCGGCTGGATCGGATTCCGCGATCAGATTCGTCCGGAGGCGCAGCAGATGGTGCGCGAACTCAAGGCGGAAGGAATCAGTCTGTGTGCGATGGTAACCGGCGACCGGACCGCGGTGGCAACGATGGTGGCGGGAAAAATCGGAATCGACGATTTCCGCGGCGACTGTCTGCCCCAGGGCAAGGTCGAATATGTCGAACAGGTGAAGAAGAACGATATTGTGGCGTTCGTCGGGGATGGCGTCAACGACGCGCCCGCGCTTGCCGCGGCGGATCTGAGTATCGCAATGGGAGCGATCGGAAGCGATATTGCGATCAACAGCGCGTCCATTGCTCTGATGACCAATGATCTGCGCCGGATTCCGCTGCTGATTACGCTGTCGAAGAAATCGGCGGCGGTCATCAATCAGAATCTGGTGTTCGGAATGTTCTTTGTGATCTGCGGTATTGTGCTGTCGGTGTTCGGGCAGATGAGTCCGATTCTGGCAGCGGTTCTGCATACGCTCAGTACGCTGATCGTGATTTTCAACAGCGCGCGTCTGGTGCGAACCGGGGAGGAGATCACCCGCGCGGAAAATACCGCAAAACACTAATGTCTGCGACCAGTCAGGAGAGTTGAAATGGGAAATATTGTGGAGGCGGTCGGCCTCACAAAGGAGTTCCGGGATTTCTGGAACCGGCCGAAGGCGAAGGCTGTGAATGATATCGATTTCCAGGTGCGGGAAGGTGAGGTGCTCGGCCTGCTTGGTCCGAACGGATCGGGAAAGTCCACGACGGTGAAGATGCTGCTCGGGCTGCTCTATCCGACCGGGGGACGGCTGACCGTGTTCGGAAAATCTCCCCGCGATGTGGCCGCCAAGAAAATGATCGGATATCTGCCGGAAGAGACTTATCTTTACAAGTATCTGACGGCGGCGGAGACGCTGGATTTCTTCGCATCCCTTTTCAACCTTTCCGCGGAGGAGCGCCGGATCCGCACAGAACAGCTGCTGGATATGGTGGGACTGGCTCATGCGCGCAACCGTCAGGTGGGGGAGTTCTCCAAGGGAATGGCCCGCCGAATCGGACTGGCGCAGGCGATGATCAACGATCCGTCGTTTCTGATCCTGGATGAGCCGACCTCGGGGTTGGACCCGATCGGCTGCAAGGAGGTCAAGGATCTGATCCGCCTGCTGAAGAAACGGGGGAAGACGGTTCTGGTCACAAGCCATCTGCTCGGCGATGTCGAGGATGTCTGCGACCGGATTATCATTCTTTACGGCGGAAAGATCCGTGCGGAAGGCTCCATCAACGATCTTCTGACGGTCAAGGGATCCAGCCGCATCACCATGCCGGAACTGCCGGAAGAGGCGATGGACCAGATCCTTGCCGTGATCCGCGAAAAACTGCATGGAGAGCCGTTCAAGCTCGATCATCCGCATATGAGTCTGGAGGATTTCTTCCTGGATGTGGTCAACAAGGCGAAACGCGAGAGCGTCGAAACCTCGGGAGCAACGTCCGGAGGAGAGATCGCGGAATATCTTTCGACGCCGGAAAACGTGGATGCCAGGGAGAAACTGGATATCCTTGCGGGTGTCAAGACTCCGGAAGAGCCGAAGAAGAAGGTGGAGGAGACGGAACCGAAAATCGATACGGACCGCCTGACCAGCCTGGAGAAAGAGGATTCAAAAACCGAGGAGGCTCCGCCGGAACCCGAAACCATGGCGAAGGAACAGCTGGAGGAGGCCAACCGAAAACTGATGGATATCCTTTCTTCCGGAAAAGACAAGTAAGCGCGGAGATCTTGACATGGCCTCTTTTCTTGCAATCATCAGACTGAGCTGCCGGAGCGCGGTGCGCTCCCATGTGTTCCAGTTTCTTCTTTTTGTGCTGCTGCTGGGGGTGTTTCTGGTTCCGAACACGATCAAGGGGGATGGAACGCCTTACGGATATATGCAGGTTTCTCTGGAATACAGTCTGACCTTCGTGACGGTGATGCTGATGCTCTCCGGAATCTGGCTCGGCTGCCAGACGATGACGGCGGATGTCGAGGACTGCCGGCTGCAGCTGATCGTTGTCAAACCGGTTTCCCGCTATGTGGTCTGGCTCGGAAAGTTCTGCGGGGTGCTGATGGTGCTGACCGCGCTTCTGCTGATCACGACGGCGGTGATCTACGGGTTTATTCTGTATCAGTACAACCGGCAGGGATTCACGGCGGAGGAACGCGCCCGGATGGACAACGAGGTGCTGACCGGCCGTCGCGCCTATCAGCCGGATCTCCCGGATGTTCAGGCGTATGCGCTCAAGGCATTCAATGAAAAGAAGAATGCCCAGGGTCAGCTGCTTTCCCAGGTTCTTACCGGAACCGAACGGACAAAGGCTCTGAATGCCATCTATCGGCAGCTCATCGCGGCGATGGGCGAGATCAAAGTCGGGCAGACCCGCTACTGGACCTATTCGGGACTTCCGGAAAAACTGGATCCGAAGAGCACGTTCTTCATCCGCTACCGGGCGTATTCGGGGACCGTGGATATCCAGCAGTATCAGGATCACGGATACGGCGCATGGGGAGCGGTTTTCACGTTCCTGGAACAGCCGGATCTGAAAAAACTCAAACCGGGGGAGAAGGCGCCGGAGCCGATTCCGCGCCAGATCTATCTGCAGCGTCCGCCGGAACAGATTCTGACGGCCGCGGTGAACGAGCTGGCGATGCCGGCGGATCATGTGATTGTGAACGGAAAGGCCGCGATCGGATTCACCAACATGGCGCCGAACGGGAAGCCGCTGTTTATTCAGGTGGCGGACGGGCCGACTCTGCTGGTGAAGGAGACCGGGTTCCTGGCAAACTACATCCGGGCGGTGGTGATGGTGTTTCTCGGGATTGCGGCGACGGTGATTGTGTCGGTGGCGCTGGCTTCGTTTCTGTCGATGCCGACCGCGATTTTCATTACGATCTCCTATATGGCGTTCGGATTCTTTGCCTCGTTTCTGATTTCCAACGAGGCCATGTACGGAGGTCTTGACATGCCGGCGATGGATCTTTACGGATATTATCTTGGACGGGCGCTGCATTTCTCGATCATTCCGCTCCAGAAGTTCGGGATTTCCAATTATGTTGCGAACGGGGAGCTGATCGAACTTTCGATGATCGGTTCGGCCATCCTCTTTCAGATTGTTCTGAAGGGGGTTCCGCTGGCGCTGCTCGGTGCGTGGCTTTACAACCGCCGTGAGCTTTCGCTCGCTGCTACCAAGAGGTGAGAAAGATGTATTTCAGAAGATTTCGGATCTGGTTTTTCGCGATTGCGGCCTTTGTGGTTCTGCTGTCGGCGACGGTGCTGGTGCAGAAGCGCCTGGATACGATCGTCAAGGAGGACAAGCTGGTCGACGAGGGAAATATCGAGGGCCTTCCGCCGATGGTGGCGTTCACAACGGTGGCGCTTGGCGGATTCCGCGGAATTCTGGCGGATATGCTCTGGCTGCGGACAAACGGACTGCAGCAGCAGGGAAAATATTTTGAAATGGTTCAGCTGGCGTCGTGGATCACCAAGCTTCAGCCGAAGTTTACGGGAGCCACCGCGTATCTGGCATGGAACATGGCGTATAATATTTCCGTCACATACACGTCTCCGGTAGACCGCTGGCGCTGGGTTCAGCGCGGAATCGAGCTGATCCGCGACGAGGCGCTGAACTACAATCCCAATGATCCGCTTCTCTACCGGGAGCTCGGATGGATCTATCAGCACAAAATCGGAAATATGCTCGACGATGCTCAGCGGTATTACAAGTATATGATCTGCAAGGAGATGATGAAAGCGTACGGCGGTGTCGAACCGGACTGGGAGGCTCTCGCCGCCGCACCGAAAAGCAATGCGGAATTCCGGAAGCTCCATGCGGAGGATGCCGCGCTGTGGGAAGCTCTCAAAAAGGCCGGATTCGAAGATCTGGATGCGCTTCAGCGCAAGTTCCGGGAGCTGGGAGCTCTGCCGGACGGTCTTGCCGCGGCTCTGAAACCGGGAACAAGCCGGGCGCTGGAGTGTTTCCTGCGGAACTGCTGGCTCCGGGAGTATTACAAGCTCCGTCCGGAAATCGTGCTGGAGATCAACCGGAAATATGGAACGCTTGACTGGAGGCTCTCCGATTCGTTCGCGATCTACTGGGCGACTCTTGGAATCATGTACAGTCCGAAACGGCAGAGCATCGACTGCGACCGGATGATTACCCAGTCGCTGAAGGAGTCCTTTATTGCCGGACGGATTCTCCTGCCCGGAAAGGAGCCGTCGATGAACTACATGCTCATTCCGAATCTCGATCTGGTGGACGCGGTGCGCGAGACCTATCAGGAGGCGTATGAACGGAATGACACGTCCACTTTCAAGAGCGCACTGGATAATTTCATGAAGGATGCGGTCGTCACGCTGTACAGCTATGGAAAGTATGCCAAGGCGCGGGAGTATTTCCGCATGATCCGGAAGGAGCGCCGGAACGATCCGCGGTATCAGGACTTCGATCAGTTCATTCTGCGGGAGTGGACGGAGGATGTCAAGGATGGAAACTACAAACAGGTGCATGAGCTGATCAGCGGACTGATCTTCCAGAGCTGTCTGCTTCTCGGATACGACGATCCGGATGGCGCGCAGGCGCATCTGCGGCTTGCCGAAATCGCCTACAACCGCTTCCAGAAGGAGTATGACGACGAGAAGGGACGGGTTCGTCTGCCGCCGTTTGACACCATGAAAACGGAGATCGCAAGAAGCGTGATCCAGAATTTCCCGGCGATCGGGGAACGGGTCAAGGCGTATATTTCCAATGCGCAGGCGGAGAAGGCGGAAGAGACGGCATCGGGGGCGTCGGCGGGAGCTGCGTCTTCAGGAGCCGCCGGGACGGCCGCGCAGGGAAGGTAAGGAAGGAAGAACGTTTGTTTTTCATCAAGCCGGAACCGGTCGGAAAACAAGACGGACGGGGGCGGGGGATGAGAGACGGGGTGGATGCTTTCCGGGTTCTGCGGTCGGGAGAGAGTGTTGGAGCCTGTCTGTTTTTCTGTGAGAAGTGGTGGTTATGCGCAAGGTGATTTCCAGACCCGATCTGTCGCTGCCGGAGCTTCCGCTTCCGGTGCATATCCGTTCGGTCGGGTACAATGAGGCGGAATATGGATGGGGGGAGCGCGCGGATGGGGGACGGAAGAATTTTGTGCAGGTGTTCTGGTGCGTCGGAGGATGCGGAGAGCTGGTGCTGGAGGGGCGGAATGTCCGTCTGAAGGCGGGAGAGGTGACGTATCATCTGCCGGGAGAGGATCATATTCACCGGTCGGTGGATCCGGATGCGCTCTGGCGGTATCACTGGGTGACGTTCGACGGACCGGGCGCGGCGGATTTCATGCGGTCGTACGGCTATCCGCGAAAGGAGTGTTTTGCAGGGGCTTGCCCGGTCAAACTGTTCCAGGAGATTGAGCTGCTGCTGAAACAGCGGACTCCGTATGCACAGCGCCATGCAATTTCGGTTGTCACGGAGATTCTGGCGCTTGCGGGAGAGCGGTATGCCGAATCCCGGGAAGCGGCCGGGGTGGTCCGGAGATTTATCGAGCTGGCCCACCGAAGATTTCAGGAGGCGGAGCTGACGGTCGGAGAACTGGCCGGAGAGCTGGGAATTCATCGGACCACGCTGAACCGTCTGTTTCTGCGGAGCATGAGACTTTCGCCCGGCGCGTACCTGGAGCAGATCCGGATTCAGAAGGCGCTCTCTCTTCTGCGCGAAAGTTCCCTGTCGATCAAGGAGATCGCCGGCTGCGCCGGGTTCTCCCATGTCAGCTATTTCTGTGAGGTGATCCGGAAAAAAACCGGAATGACTCCCGAGGAATACCGCCTGCGATCCGGACTGGATTGAAGTGCATCAAAAGTTTTATGATACATCAAAACTGATATTCTTTCTGTTTTTTTCTGTTTGTTTCTTCTGTTGAAACCGATCAAATTCTGTATTATACTGCGGAAGAGTTTCAGCAGAGAGAGTGTGTGGAAAGAGGAGAAGGAAACAATGTATTTTGCGACGTGGACAGTGAGTTCTCTGGAGAAGGTGTTCTGCTGCCCGGAACTTCCGGGGGAACGTCTGGACCGGATCAGCGGAGCGCAGGGGGAGAGAGTGGCGTTCCAGCTGGCATGCAGGGCGGACTCCAATCTGATTCTTGAAATTGAGTGCAACTCGCCGTTCGGAGAGGGAGTTTCTCTCCGGGAGGTGGGGCTGGTCCCGTGTACACAGCCGGCGATGCCGGACGACCCTTATGTTCTGACCCATCGACCGGGACTGTTTCCCGATGCGCTGCTTCCGCTGGAAAACAACCGGTTTCGTCTTTCGCGCAACAACTGGCATGCTCTCTGGTGCACGGTCCGCATTCCGCCCGATATGGAACCCGGCGAGTATGAGATCGCGTTCCGGATCACCACGCCGCAGGATCTGCTGATCTGGAAGGAGCCGGAGATGGAACACCGGACCGGTATCCGTCTTTGTGTTCTGCCGTTCCGCCTTCCGGAGCAGAAGCTGCTTTCCGCGAACTGGTTTTATGCGGACTGTGTCTCAATCCGCCATCGGACTGCGTGCTGGACGGAGCCGTTCTGGAAACTGCTGGAGGCCTACTTCCGCAATATGGTCGAACACGGGAACAATGTGCTTTACACGCCGCTCTGGAGCGTGCCGCTGGATACCGCAATCGGACGGGAACGGCCGACTGCGCAGCTTCTGGAAATTGAGTGGAAGGAGGGGAAATACTTCTTTGATTTTCATCGTCTGGAACGCTGGATCGATACCGCGCACGCATGCGGGTTCCGGTATTTTGAAATGTCGCACGCCTTCACGCAGTGGGGGGCGAAAGCAACACCGAAGATCGTGGTCCGCGTGAACGGCGTTGAGGAGAAACGGTTCGGCTGGCACGTTCCGGCGTCCGATCCGGAATACCGGACGTTCCTGCGGGCTCTGATGGAGAAACTTCTGCCGTTCTTCCGAAACAAGGGGCTGACTCCTGCCAACACGTTTTTCCATGTCTCCGATGAACCCTCCGCGGAGGGGAAGGAGTCGTACTGTTTCGCTTCCGCACTTCTGCGCGGACTGATCGGAGAGTATCCGGTCATCGATGCGCTTTCGGATGTGGAGTTCCTGCGGGAAAAATGGATTTCCCGTCCGATTCCGACCACCACCGCGCTGGAGACGTTCATGAAGGAGCCGGTCGAACAGCGCTGGGTCTACTACTGCGGGAACTGGGAAGACGGCGTTCCGAACCGTCAGTTCGGAATGCCCTCCGCGCGCAACCGCATTCTCGGTCTCCTTCTCTATCTCTACGATCTGGACGGCTTCCTCAACTGGGGGTACAATTTCTGGTTCACACAGCACTCATTGAACTGGGAGCTGGACCCCTATCAGGATCCGGAGGCCGGACGCGCATTCTGCGGCGGAGGCGCCTTCATGGTCTATCCCGGCAAAGACGGCCCTGTCGATTCCCTGCACTATGAGGTCTTTGCGGAGGGACTTCAGGATCTCCGCGCGCTCCGCCTTCTCGAATCCCGGATCGGACGGGACGCCCTGCTCCGCCTGATCCGCGAGGAGGCCGGAGAGATGCCCACCATCCACCGCTATCCCCGGGAAAGCGAATGGCTCCTCCGCTTCCGCGAACGGATCAATACCCTGCTCTCGGAAAAAAGCGGGAACGCATAACCGCATTTCTCTTTTCCGGAATGGTCAGAACTGTTTTGCGAGCCGCCGGGCCGCTTCCGAAAGATTTCGTTCCGCATGCAGCCGGAGCTCTTCCGGTGAACGGCCCGGCTCCGTGCAGGCGGAGGCAAAGTCGAAGGCATCTCCCGCATTCCCGAGAATGCAGCCGGAAAGCAGTCCGCATCGGATTCCCCGCTTCCGGCAGAGCGAAAGAACTTTGGAGCAGAGTTTCCCCGAATCCGTCTGAGAATCCGTGCACCCTTCGCCGGTGATGACCAGATCCGCTCCTTCCAGTGCCGCTTCCAGTCCGGTCAGAGCGATCACCAGCTCGGCGCCCGGTTCCATCCGGGCTCCGCAGAAGGCCCGCAATCCCATTCCGAGTCCGCCTGCCGCTCCGTCCCCGGGTTCCTCCGCCGGCTTCAGGTGTCCCGCCTTCCGGAGCACCGCCTGAAGATTCGCAAGTCCCTTTTCCAGAACAGGCAGCATCTCCGGCCCGGCTCCCTTCTGCGGCGCAAAGACCGCCACCGCTCCTTCCGGACCCAGAAGAGGGTTTCTGACGTCGGAGGCAATCCGGATCCGGCACTCCGCCAGACGCGGATCGGCCGCATCGCTTCTCAGCGATCCAATGGCGCCGAGGTTTCCTCCGTTCAATCCTTTCAGCTCTTTTCCGTCAGACGTGTAAAACCGGAACCCGAGTGCTTCCGCCATACCGGCTCCGCCATCCACCGTTGCGCTTCCACCGATTCCGATGATGATTTCGCGCGCCCCCTCGTCCAGCGCGGCCCGGATCAGTTCTCCGGTCCCGAACGTGGAGGTCTTCAGCGGATTGAGTTCCGACGGCGCAAGAAGAGCCATTCCGGAGGCCTCCGCCATTTCCAGAATCGCGGTTGTTCCGGCGATGGCGAATTCAGCGTTCCGGATTCGCCCCAGCGGGTCATGGACGGGAATCTGACGCAGTTCCCCGTGGAGCGCGTGGAGAAGGGTCCGCACGGTTCCTTCCCCGCCGTCGGCGAGCGGAAACTCCAACGTTTCCGCTTCCGGATGGATCGAGCGGACCGCATCGGCCATAATCCGGGCGGCGCGGGCGGCGGTCAGCGTTCCTTTGAACTTGTCCGGCGCAAGCAGGATCTTCATGCGTTCCAGACGGGGTCAAGCACCTCGTGAAACACGGTCCCAGTGTCTTTCGGAAGGACCGGACGGGGAGCGCTTTCCAGTTTCATCGGATTGAGGAGAGCGTCTTTGGCCAGCCGGTCGATCATTTCGGTTCCGCAGCCGGCAAGTTTTCCCGGCGCGGTCTCTCCGCCGCAGCGGTGAAGGAACGCGCAGAACGAGTCGATCACCTCTTCCGCATTTTTCCCGGGGAAGAAGGCCTTCAGCGCCATTGTCCGTTCACGGACCTCCGGAACGGCGAGATAATAGCGCCAGAAGTGCGGCAGAAGCGCGGCAACGGCATAGCCATGGGAGGTTTTCCCGCAGAACGAGTAGCTCAGCAGATGCGGCAGCGAGGTCGGCGCGACGCGGATCGCCATTCCGGCCAGCGTGGCCGCCGCGGAAAGACAGGCCCTTGCATCGGAATCCGCCGGATTGTGCAGAGCTTCCGGCAGAGCCTTTTCGATCAGCCGGATTGCTTCCAGCGACCACTCCATCGCTTCGGGATGCTGTTGCATCGCTTTGAAATTGAGATAGCTTTCGATCGCATGAACCAGCGCATCGAATCCGGTTTCCCGCGTCAGTTTTTCCGGTGCCGTGAGCGTCAGCTCCGGAATGACGGCTGCAATTTCCGGAAGGATGGCGGGATCCGAGATCAGTTTTTTCACTCCGCTTTTTGCATCCACGATATTGGAGTAGCATGTGACTTCGGAGCCGGTTCCCGCGGTGGTCGGGATGGCGCAGATTTTCCGGAAGGTCTTTCCCGGGAAGCGGGACGAGGCCGCATTGACGCCGAACAGCTCTTCCACATCCAGTCCCGTCTGCCAGGAGAGATACGCGGCTTTTGCGGCATCCATCACGCTTCCGCCGCCGACTGCGAGAACTGCGGACGGTTTCTCTTTCTTCATGGTTTCGACGATTGCCCGAACATCGTCCGTATCGGGTTCGGGCGGGACTCCCTCCTGTCTGGGCAGGTTGAAATCGGGTTTTCCGAATGCGGGCGATCGCAGGATCATCCGCAGGGGGATCTGCGAAGAGTTGCCGCCCATGACCAGAAGAATCGTTTCACAATGTTCCATCTGGAAATGGATTCCCAGCTGAGTGAGTGCATCGGGGCCGAAGAGCACGATTGTTTCCGGATCGTTTTCCATCAGCGTTTCCGCCCGGAAAACCGAAGGATAGATTTCCAGTTCCATAAGAGTCCTTTCGTTGATTCCTGACAGGGGGAATTTACTCCTTTTCATTCTCTTTTTCAACCCGGGAGCGAGATTTTTCCTGTCGGCCGGCATTTTCTTTGCGGACGGTTGACGCTGTTTCCATGGATTCACTGTGCTGCTGTCTGCCAGGAATCATCAAAGGAAGGAGAGGAAGGAATGCTGTATCTTTCAAAAAACGGGGTTGCTGCGGGAAGCCGGGGGATTTTTCTCGGCGAGATCTTTATTCCGGTTTCCGAGGGGATCTCATCCGCGGGAGGACGTGGAGGTGTGCTTTGTGTGAAAGGAAGCAAGCCGCCGGAGGATGGACTGATCTTTCATTTTTCCGGAGAGTCCTCCTCAGCGGAAACCGGTCAGAGACCTGTTTCAGAAACCGGGGGAATTGAGTATGCGCAGAAGGTCGATGGGATTCCGTGCGCTGATTTTGCCTCCGATGGAGGGCTTTCG
>ERZ824600.948-NODE-948-length-39804-cov-8.467936_pt1 | contig 39804 bp, 44 predicted proteins | sample MGYA00519933_ERZ824600 | MGnify/ENA primary metagenome ERZ824600 (study PRJEB31778, sample SAMEA3449178) | human gut metagenome | biome: human gut; feature: human-associated habitat; material: faeces | place: United Kingdom | collected 2010/2012 ... | reverse complement strand
CCCGGCTCTCAAGAGCGCTTTGCTATAATATCAAATTCTTTCCCCTTTGTCAAGCGGTTGAACGAAATTTTTTTAAAAAACTTTTCGACCTTTTTCTTTTCAGCATTCCGGAAACGCGTCCTGCCGCCGTACCCCTTCCCGACACACCGTTTTCATCGCCGTCAAAAAATCCCATCCGAGCACCTGCCCGTCCGGGAACAGTTCCTCCAGCGGCACCAGCACAAAACCGCGTTCGGTCATCCGCGGATGCGGCAGGGTAAGCTCATCCTCCTGCGAACAGATGCCTTCCATCACCAGAACATCGATATCCACCACGCGCGGGGCATTGCGGAAGGTGCGCACCCGACCAAGCCCGGCTTCAATCCCCAGGCACGCGCCCAGCAGCGCACGGGGAGACAGCGCCGTTTCGACCAGCAGTACCGCGTTCAGGAACGGCGGCTGATCCGCATACCCCACCGGATCGGTCTCATACAGCGACGAAGCTGCGGTCACTCGCGTCCCGGGCAGCGCCTCCAGCGCCTGCCGGGCACGCACGAGATAGTCCGCACGATCCCCGATATTGCCGCCGATCCCCAGCACCGCCCGGCTCATCGGGCATCCTCCCGACGGCGGGTAATCTCCACCGCAACATAATCGAAATCCGCCGCAATGGGTGCACGCGGTTTTTTCAGCAGCACGGTGACCGCCGAAACCGGGAATTCCTGCAAAATAGCTTCCGCCACACGCGAAGCCGCCCTCTCGATCAGGTTGTCCTTTTGGGCGAGCATCGTGCGCAGCACCAGTTTGGATACCTTGGCGTAGTTGATGGTATCCGGCAGCGCGTCGCTCTCCCCCGGTCGGCGGAGGTCCGTCTCCAGGGTGATATCCAACTCAAACGGCTGGCCTTTTTCTTTTTCTTCCGGGTTGACACCGTGATACGCAAACACCCGCAGACCGCGGATCATGATCTTATCCATTTTTCCGGCTCCTTATATAGGTATAAAACTGTTCCCCGCCCCAAAGCAAAAAGCACAGCAGAAGCGCCGCCGTAATCGCCGCACAGGAACCGAGGCGGTTCGCTCCTGCATCGGACACCGTCAGCATACACAGCACCTTGCCGCACAGTAAAAATGCCGCAAACACCAGGCCATAGCCGATCAGATCCCACCAGCCCGCCGAAACGGCGGTCACCCGGCGGCTGAGCAGCCGCTTGACTGGCAGCACAATCACCGCAGCTGCTGCAGCCGCGGCCAGAAACGGCCACAGGGTATTCCACACCGCTCTGCCCATCGTCGGATCGGACAGCGCCAGCTGCCCGTAGTGCTCCATTCCGGCAAACACCGGCGCCGACGTCTCCGGCCGGCCGGAGAAAAAGGACACCAGTGTTCCCACGGCCGCCGCAGCCGTCAGTACCGCAAATATCACCGCTTCCCGCTTACGCAGAGACATGTTTCCCCCTCCTTATTTATCCGCGCGCCGCACGCAGCGCATCGGTCACCCGCACAGCCTGCACCGCCGGCGCCACATCGTGCACCCGCAGAACATGCGCACCGTTCCACTGAGCGACCGTATGCAGCGCCAGCGTACCGGGCAGCCGTTCATCGCTCGGCACATCGCCGCAGCAGGCGGCCACCACCCGCTTGCGCGAGGCACCGATGAGCACCGCAATCTCCGGCAGGCCGCTCATCAGCTCGGGCAGCCGGGCAATCAGCGCAAGGTCATCCTCCCGGCTTTTCCCGAAGCCGATGCCTGGATCGAGACAGAGGCGTTCATAGGGCAGTTCCGCCCAAGCAGCAATCTGCAGCGCCCGGCGGAAATACCGCCGCACCGCCGCAAAAGAATCCGCTGCCGTTTCGGTCACATTTGCATCACCGGGGCACATCATCACCAGCCCGGCACCTGTCTGCGCTGCCACCGCGGCCATGCCGTTATCCACACAGCCGGAAACGTCGTTGATGATCGCCGCCCCCGCCCGTATCGCCCGCTTTGCCACATCCGGATAGTAGGTGTCCACCGAAATCGGGATATGGATTTCCTCCCGGAGCGCCTCCAGCACCGGCTCCAGCCGCGCCCATTCTTCTTCCGCGCTGACCGGCGTATGCCCCGGCCGGGTGGACTGCGCACCGATATCCAGAATATCGGCACCCTCCCGCTGAAGCTGCAACGCATGCGCGGCCGCTGTTTCCACCGTGTTGTACCGCCCGCCGTCCGAAAAACTGTCCGGGGTAACATTGAGAATCCCCATCACCGCCGTACGGGCGGACAGGTCCATCGTCCATTCACCGCATCGCCAAACCGGCACAGGCCGTCCCCTCCTTCTCGCGGGATTTCCCCGCCGTAGCCTGTCCCTTATCATACCACAAACCGGGGAGCTTTGGTATCCCCGGATGCGGAAAACTTGAATTTTCCCGGCCGTGGTGGTAAACTGAAAACCACATACTGTCCCGCCGCGGGATAAGGGGGGATTTCCCTGAAAACCTATCTGGTCACCGGCGGCGCCGGGTTCATCGGATCGCACCTCATCCGCCGGCTGCTGACGCAGCATGCGGATGTCGCCGTCATCAATCTGGATCTGCTGACCTATGCCGGCCGCCTGGAGAACCTGCGGGACAGCGAAAACTGCCCGCGCTACCGCTTCGTGCGCGGAGACATCCGCGATCGGGAAATGACTGTACGGCTGTTTTCCGAGCAGCGAATCGACGCCGTGGTCAATCTGGCGGCGCAGACCCACGTGGATCGCAGCATTGCCGACGCCGCCCCTTTTCTGGACACTAACGTCGGCGGCACCGTCAATCTGCTGAACTGCGCCAGGGACGCCTGGCAGGACGCGGACGGCTGTTACCGCGAAGGCGTGCGCTTTCTGCAGGTTTCCACCGACGAGGTATACGGCTCGCTGGGCGCATCCGGCCGCTTCACCGAAGCCTCCCCGCCCGACCCGCACAGCCCCTACGCTGCGAGCAAAGCATCAGCCGATCTCTTTGTGAAAGCTTACGCCGATACCTACGGACTGCCGGTTCTGGTCACCCGCTGTTCCAATAATTACGGCCCCTGCCAGCATCCGGAAAAGCTGATTCCCTGCATGATCGGCCATGCGCTGCAGCATCAGCCGCTGCCGGTTTACGGCGACGGGATGCAGATACGCGACTGGCTTCACGTGGACGACCACGTCCGCGCACTGGATATGGTGCTGCACGGCGGCACACCCGGGGAGATCTACAACATCGGCGGGCAGAACGAGCACACAAACCTCGAGCTTATCCGCACCCTTCTCGCCCTGATCCGGGAACTGGCGGACCCCGCCGTCGACGAACGGCTGATCACCCACGTCACCGACCGCAAGGGACACGACCGGCGCTACGGCATCGATCCGTCAAAAATCCGTGATGCCCTCGACTGGCAGCCGCAAATTCCGTTTGCTGCAGGACTCCGGCAGACGGTGCAGTGGTATCTGGCGCATCCCGAACGGTTGAATCCTGATAATCCGCAATAAGGAGGTTATGCACAAATGAGTGGTATCCCGGAAACCAAAGAAGCGCTCTGCCGGTTGGCCGGCTGCCCGGAGCAGCTGTACGGCATCACCCGGATGACTCTGGAGGAAGGCCGTGGGCGCGGCATGGCGGTCTACGATCTGGAGACCGGCGGCGGCCTGCGCTGCACCGTCCTGGCGGACAACGGCCTGGACATCGGGCGGCTCACCTATCGCGGCGTGCCGGTCAGCTTCCTGAGCAAAAACGGCATCGTCTCCCCTTATGCGCACCATCCGTTTGAGGAGGAATTCCTCCATACCTTCCCCGGCGGCATGCTGTACACCTGCGGCCTGCTGTCCGCCGGCCCGGCAGGCCGCGACGGCGGCGTGTGGCATCCGCTGCACGGGCGTTACCACAGCATCCCCGCCGATCAGTGCGCCGGAACAGAGGAAAACGGCTGCCTGAAAATCACCGGACGGGTACGGGAAACGCAGCTTTTCGGCCACGCACTCGAGCTGCGGCGGACAATCGAGGCGCCGGTGGGCGGCAGCGAGCTGCGCATCATCGACACGCTGGAAAACCAGACGCCGGAACCCATCGAATACATGGTGCTGTATCATATGAATTTCGGCCATCCCTTCCTGTCCCCCGCACTGCGGCTTGTGCTGCCGGACGGTACCACGACCACCCCGCGCAACGAAGACGCCGCCGCCGGGCTCGGCCGGGAACGCACCTTTTGTGCTCCCGTAGACGGCGCAGCAGAGCAGGTGTTTTTCCACAAGGTGCCCGGAGAGGACGGATTCGGCCAAGTACGGGCAGAAAATCCAGAACTCGGCTTCGGCGCCGAGGTGCGCTGGAGCCTCGGTTCGCTGCCGGTGCTTGCGCAGTGGAAATGCATGCGCTCCGGTGAATACGTGCTGGGCATCGAGCCGTCGAACTCCTACATCATGGGCCGCGCGGCAGAGCGCGAAAACGGTACGATCGGCCATCTTGCGCCCTTTGAAAGCCGGCGGATGGAAGTCCGGCTGCGCTTCTACCCACTCTGAGGCACAGATTGCATAAGGAGGCCTGTGTTATGCTGTTTATTGAATACCCCAAGTGCACGACCTGTCAGAAAGCCAAAAAATGGCTGGATGACCACGGGATTTCCTACACCGACCGGCACATCAAGGAAAATCCGCCCACCTACGAGGAGCTGAAAGCGTGGCATGCCCGCAGCGGGCTGCCGCTGCGCCGCTTTTTCAACACAAGCGGCCTCGTTTACAAGGCGCTGAACCTGCGGGAGAAGCTGGATGGGATGAGCGAGGACGAGCAGCTGCGGCTGCTCGCGACCGACGGGATGCTGGTCAAGCGGCCGCTGATCGTGCGAGACGACCTGGTGCTGACCGGCTTCAGGGAAGCCGAATGGGCGCGCCTGCTGTAACTGCAACGAAGCCTCCCTTTATCTATTCAAAAAGCGGCCTGAGCATTTATGCTCAGGCCGCTTTTTCCGCAGAGGCGGCGCACCGGAAAACAGTGCGCCGCCCTTTTCGTCAGTGTGCGCCCCTGCCATTTTCCCGGCGGACAGCCCCGGTCACGCCATATGCTGCCGGAGGAACTGCACCGCCGCACCGATATCCCGCGCAGGGTCGTCCCCAACCTCCCGCTCGATGGTCAGGAAGCCGTGATAGCCGATATCCCGCAGTGCCGCAAGATACGCATCAAAGTCCACCTTGCCTTCGCCCAGCGGCGTTTCCAGGAAATAATCGCCCAGCCGCAGATCGCCGATGCCGCCGTCCGCAAAGAAATCATAAATCACCTTCGGATCGGTTTTTTTCAGCATCACACCATCCTTGGCGTGGGTGTGGACGATGTAGTCGCGCAGCGTATAGACCGCCTGCACCGGATCGTCGTCGGTCACCATCACGAGGTTGGCAGGGTCAAGATTGACCGCCACGCCCTTGGCCCCCAGGCTGTCCAGGAAGGTTTTCAGCCGTGCCGCAGGCTCCGGCCCGGTTTCGATGGCAAAATACGCGCCGTTTTTCCCCGCGTATTCCGCAAGCTGGTTGCAGGCCTCCTGCATTACCTTATAGGTATCGCAGGCAGCATCTGCCGGCACCACACCAATATGTGTGGTCACCACCCGGCTCCCCATTTCCAGCGCCAGATCCACGATTCGCTTGGATTTTTCCACCTTCCAAGCGTTATCCTCCCGGCGGGCAAAACCGTGGCCGCCCAGATCGCCGCACAGTGCCGACACCTTCAGCCCGCAGCCCTCGATGATCCGCCGTTTTTCCGCAATCTGTGCGGCAGTCAGATTTTCCGGCGCCATTTCGCCGTCCACGGCATACAGCTGCACCCCGTCCGCACCCATTTGTGCGCATTTTTCCATGCTCGCGGCAAACGGAAGCCGCAGCCAGTCCGAAATGATACCGATCGAAAAACCCGCCATAGTGCTACCCCTTTCTGTCTGGAGCCTTACCCGCTCCGCCGTTCTCAATCCGAAACCGCTTCCACCTCAACCCATTCGCCCGGGTGCTGCTGCGCGAGAAGGCCCGCGCCGCGCACCGCCATAATCATAAGGGTTTCCTGCGCCGGTACCTTCGGCTCGCCGGTGCGGAAGAAATCCACGAGGTTCGCAATAAAGGGCTGGAAGAAATCCGATTTCACCTCGATAAGACGGCTGCCGTTTTTCAGCGCGATATTCGTCAGGAAAGGCGAACCGCCGTCATAGCCGGAAATGCTGCCGAAACGGCCGTCGGCAAATTCCACCATCAGCGAATACCAGCCCTCGCCCGGCAGGTACATCACCCGCCTTGCCGGTGCTTTCATCAGCATCATCAGCGGCTCGAGCTGATGGATGGAATAGGTTTCAAAGCCGCTGGGGCCCCAGCAATTCACCGCGCACACGCCCGCCGGATCCACATCGGCGTATTCCTCCGCGAACCGCAGCGCGGAGGTGGAGTAGCAGGGCGTCCCGCCCTGCTGCGCGGCATCAAAAATCCGTTTGGCCGCAGGATAATCCGGCGCAAAGGTTTTGTCCACATAGGTCAGCTTGCCGCTCGACATCGGCAGCCGGCACAGCTCCTCGTGCATCTCGCAGTTGTCCGGGGACAGCACGATCAGCCGGTCGCTCTTTTCAATCAGCTCCTCTATCGTGGCACAGCGCTGAATCCCGTATTTTTCGCACCAGGCATTGGTGGTCATCCCGCCGATGGGACTGTCGATATGCCCGTAGGCATACGCCACCTCCATCTCGCCGCCGGACTGCTCTTTGATCCAGGCCGGATAGTTGTTAGCGTGCCATTCATCGAGATAATAATCGATAAAACCGATTTTCAGCATAAGGCCATCCCCTCTTTCTTATCAGCCCCGCAGGTCGATTTCCCTGTGGGATTCGGCGGAATCGTAAATCGCCTGCATCATTTTCGCCGTGATAATCACCGTATCGATATGGCTGGGCAGCTTTTTGCCGGTTTTGACGCAGTCAATAAAGGCGTTGATTTCGTTTTCAAAGTGCGGGCGCATATTGAACCGCGGGGTATAGTCCACCAGCGCGCCGTTTTCCACGGTATATACCTTGAAGTCGCTGCCGTAATGCAGCCGGATGCCGGCCTTGTCGCCCATGAAGTCAATGAACATCTCTTCCTCGCCGATGTTCTGTGCCCAAGCGCCGTTGAAGGTGATGACCGGACCGGAGGTACGGATCATGCCGGTCACCGAATCGTCGACATCGTACACGCCGTCGTATTTCGGCGGACCGGCCCACATCGACGTATAGGTGTACCCCTCCATGTCCTTCCCCAGCCGGCAGAACGCCTCACCGGTGACGGTGAACGGCTGCGGGTCACCGCAGCAGTACATCACGATATCGAGGAAATGCACGCCCCAGTCGATGAGCGCGCCGCCGCCGGCGATCGCCTTGGTGGTAAACGCGCCGCCGATCCCGGGGATGGAGCGGTGGGAGCGGAAGCTCACATATACATGGAACACGTCACCGAGCTTCCCGCTGTCGATATATTCCTTGATCCGGTTGACACTGTCGTTGAACCGGTTGACCACGCCGATATTGAGCACCTTTCCGGTTTCGTGCTGCGCTTTCTGCATCTCCAGCGCTTCCGCATAAGTACGTGCGGCCGGCTTTTCGCACAGCACATTTTTGCCCGCGCGCAGACAGTCGATCGCAATCGGGGCATGGACGTTGTTCGGCGTACACACCGACACCGCCTCCACCTCGGGATCGCTGAGCACCTCATGATAATCGGTCACGGCCTTGCCGCAGCCATAAGTCTCCACCGCCTTGTGCGCCCGCTCCGGGAGAATATCGCAGAAATACGCGATCTCTGCCTCCGGATTTTTGATGTACGCCGGGATGTGTGCGGTATTCGCGATCGTACCGCAGCCGATAACGGCAACCTTCATGTGAACTTTACCCCTTTCCCTTTGCTGAATTTACAGAATTTCCGGTTATGCCGCGACGGGTTTTCCGGTATTCCAGAGGGCTTTCACCATACTGTCTGCTGAAAGCCCGGCTGAACGCATGAATCGAGCGGTAACCCAGCCGCTCGGATATCTGCGTGACGCTCATGCCGCTGTCGAGCAGCTGCGCCGCACGTTCGAACCGCTGGCGGGTGTAGTACCCCTTCAGCGTCTCCCCCATCCCCTGGGAAAACAGGCTCGCCAGAGTGGAATAGCTGTAGCCGAACGGTTCGCTGAGCTTCTGCAGCGCATGCAGGTCCTCACAGTTTTCATCTATGTAATGAATCATCTCGTACAAAAGCCGCTTCTTTCCGTCCGCCGGCTGACTGTACGGGCGTGCGGCATGAGTGAACTGCCGATAGGTATCCACCAGAATCTGATGCACGCACGTCTCCAGCATGGTGGCGGAAAACAGGTCCGCGGTAATCAGATTGTTGAAAAGGCGCAGGAAATCATCCTGTATCCCCGTACCGGCCGTGACCATACGCGGCTGTGCGGTATCAAAAAAGTCCTTGAGGCTGCGGTATTCAGTCCGTGTCAGACAGGCGTCACGGAAACGGAAGCCGAGATAGAAATACCGGATCGGGTCATCGTTGTCGGTGAAAATGTTGTGTTCCTCACCGATCCGGTTGAGGAACAGCGTTCCCCGCTCCACCGGATAACTCCCGCCGTCCGCCACAAAGGTGCCCCGACCGGAAACAATATACGAAATCTCGTATACCTCCTGGATATGCGGCATACAGACATAGTTTACCTCGGCGGCCAGGTCGCCCGCCTGCACAAGCAGATAAGTACCAAGCTCGAGCGGCACCTGCCAGTGCACCTCATCAAAATGGAACCTCACCCGCCGGTTGGACGGAATCTCCATAGGCCACCGCCCTTCGTTCAACGCATCTGTATCATCAAGGGCAGTATAGCACACACCGTCCGCCTTGTATTTATCATTTATACCGAGCTTAGTTTGCAATTTTTGGCTTTTTGCCCGATTGTATCCGTTTATTTGTTTTCCTCCTATCGCTTTTTCTCCCAGTTCTCGGAGGGATTATGAACGAAAATCACATCACATTTGAACAAATTGTAACTTTTAGCACTCTATAATTGACAGTGCTAATTTCCATGCTATACTATAGGTGTACCGAAAAGGAGGGGGCCAGAAGGGCTCCCCGGCAAGGCACATATGCAAATAACGAAACGGAGGTATGACTTATGTTGCCTAGCATTTTTGGTGAGAACCTGTTTGATGATCTGTTTGACCGCACGTTTGAGAAGGAATTCTTCGGCGGCCGCAATCCACTGTATGGCAAGCATGCCGGCGCGCTGATGAAGACCGACGTCCGCGAGAAGGATGACCAGTACGAGCTGGCGGTTGATCTGCCCGGCTTCAGCAAGGATGAAATCTCTGCCGAGCTGAAGGATGGTTACCTGACCATCCGCGCCTCCAAGGGCCTCGATAAGGACGAAAAGGACAAGGACGGCCGGTATATCCGCCGCGAGCGCTATTGCGGTCAGTGCCAGCGCAGCTTCTATGTGGGCGACGTCCGGCCGGAGAATATCGGCGCCAAATATGAGGACGGCGTGCTGAAGCTGACCCTGCCAAAGGCACAGCCTAAGCAGCTTGAAACGGCCAACCACATTGCCATCGAATAAGGATATCCAAGAAAAGAGGGGACCCGGCCATATGGCCGGGTCCCCTCTTTTGTTATTTATAAGGTAAGTAGTTTCCGTCCGCGGCAAAGTGCTTCTGGAAGGCGCGTAAGGTGATTTTCAGGCCGCTGTCCAGCAAACGATCGCCCCTTATGCGGATCGGTTCCGGAATGATGTGAAAATATGCCTCGGCAATTCCGCCGGCGATACACGCTATCGTATCCGCATCGCCTCCGAGCGACACGGCCAGCCGTACCGCCTCTTCATAATCCTCCGCCTCCAGAAAAGCACGGATGGCCGGCGGCACCGTACGGGCCGTGCGGCTGTCAAAAGCAAAATCCGTACGGATTTCCGTGAGCGGACGGCCCAGCGCATAGCCGAATCGTTTTTCCAGTTCCCGGCGTATGTTTTCCTTCGATGTGCCCTGAAGAGCTAGAAATGCGGCCGCTGCAACCGCTTGCGCCCCCGCAACGGCCTCCGGATGGCAGTGCGTGAAAAGACTACTCAGCCGGGCCTCCCGCAGCACCTCTTCCAGCGTGGAGCAGGCATATGCGATCGGTATAACCCGCATCGCCGCACCGTTGCCGTAGCTGCGCTGCCGGGTCAGTTCCGGCTTCTCCGCCCAAGCCCGGAACATCTCCCCAAAGCCGGCGGAAGGGTAGCGGGCGTAATACTGCCGGTAGCGGCAAGCGTATTCCCGTGCACGGTGCCGGCGCTCCAAAAAGCCACTCGCCGGCCGTCTGCCGGCCAGAAGCGTTTCGCACACCGCCGCGGTCATCACCGTATCGTCGGTAAAGGTGCTCTGCGGCACGAACAAGGGAAAATCCATCTGTTTGGTGGCGTGCACCTCGTAATAGGAACCGATGATATCGCCGTAAACCGCACCGAACATACCCTCCGCTCCTTTCTCCTTTCAGTGTAGCGGATTCACCGAAGAAAAGCAAGCCGGCAGCGGTCATCTGCTCCGCAGCTGATGCAGCACCTCACCGATATCCGCCGGAATGCACAGCGACCGGCCAGCGACTTCCGGCGGGCAGACGGACGGGCACAGGTTTATGCTCACATAAAACGCCCCGGGATTCGCAGCTGTCATCCGCTGGAACGGATATTGGATAATCCCCGGCGTGTTGCCGCCCACCCCGAGTTCGAGATACAGCACCCGCGCGGCAGCAGTCCGGCGCAGGAATGCCGCATATCGCGCCGCGGCCGCGTGCCAGCCGGCATCTTCGACAAAGGTATCATCGACGCGCAGATTCATGGTCATCGGCCCGCCGCACACCGGGCAGCGCGGCAGCAGTTCAGCGGGTATCCGCATATTTTGCTGCTGCGCCACCATGCGCCGCACAGTGGCCTCGTTATCGTAGGTTTTCGCATGGCAGGGCTTCGCACACTGCCACAGCCCATAGTCTCCCTGCATATAAAACAGCCGGGTCCTGTCCGCGCCGGCGAGCTGAAACTGATGATCGACGTTGGTGGTGATCACAAAATGCTCCTTGTCCCGCAGCAACGTCAGCAGATCGAGATACGGCTGCCGGGCCGGCTGGTCATACCGATTCCAATAAATCTGGCGGCTCCAGTACGCCCAGTATTCCTCCGGCGTGGGAAACGGATAAAATCCTGCGGAATACATATCGGTCAAATGATAACGTGTGATAAAGTCCGCGAAATACGCCGTAAACCGTTCACCGGAATAGGTAAGCCCTGCGGAAGCGGACATACCCGCTCCGGCACCGGCCACCACGGCATCCGCGGCGGCGAGCCGTTCCCGCAGCTCAGCGATCTGCGCCGAGCAGGCGACGGTAGATCCGCTCATCCTCTTCTTTGAATACATTGAAAACCACCTGTATCTTTCCGGCAAACTCCTGCCGGCAGCGCTTAACCGTTTCCACCGCGATCGCGGCGGCCGCCGCATTGGGAAAATGGAACTCCCCAGTGGACAGACAGCAGAATACAAGGGAGCGCACGCCGTTTTCCGCCGCCAGCCGAAAGCACGCCCGGTAGCAGGCGGCCAGCTGCTGCTCATCACGGCGCGTTGGGCAGCCGGATACCGCCGGCCCCACGGTGTGCAGCACAAAACGGGAAGGCAGGTTGAACGCCGGGGTGATTTTTGCCCGTCCGACTGGTTCGTCGTATCCCTGCCGCTCCATCAGCCGCGCGCAGGCCAGCCGCAGTTGGACGCCGGCATATGTGTGGATCGCGTTGTCGATGCAGCCGTGCCCCGGCACAAAGCATCCAAGCAGCCGGCTGTTCGCCGCATTAACCACCGCATCCGCCCGCAGCGTGGTGATATCGCCCCGCCAGAGAAACAGCCCGTCGGTCAGCGGCGGCAGATCTTCCGCTTCGGTAATCCCCCTGCGCCGGATTTCCTCGGTCAGATAAGCGTCCTGCACCCGCAGAAACGTCGCGTCCGCCTCCAGCGGCGGGCGCAGGTTGAACAGCGCGCGCAGCAGCCGGCGCTTCTCCCCTACCTGAGCTGGCACGGCCTCTCCGTCCTGCCCTCGTTCGGCCAGCAGAGCCTCCAAAAGATAATTAAGCCGCTGTTCCTGCGTCATGCCGCATCCACCTCCCGCCGCCCGGTGCGGGTCGGCAGACAGCCGGCCCGCACCGGATAACGGCACCCGATCAGGCGAAGAAAAACCCCGCCGTCATATCCAGATAATTGTCCCCACTGTAATCGGGGTACTGTTTTTTGACCTGTTCCTTGAAAGCCGCCGCGTCGCGGCAGCCGGCGGCAATGGCCTTCAGATTCTGCAGATAGTCGATTTTCGTACGCACGTCTTTGAGATCCTCCGGCGTGTAGTGGGAGGTGAGAATCAGCGCATACCCCTGTTCCAGATAGCCGCTGAGCTGGGCGATCATCGCATCCGCGTGCGCGGCACCTGCCACAATCGAGTGGAAGTCGTGTCCGAGCATGTGGGTGTATACGGCCTGTATCTCCGGGATCTCCACATCGAATGCGTCCGGCGTTATCCGGATGTTCAGCTCTATGCCCCCGATGACCACCGGTCCCTCCGCAAGAAAATCGGTCACGGTGTGGATGCTGCTGTCAAAAGCATCACCGAAGGCGACGGCAAAATTATCAATAAGCGCCCGTCCGCCGCCGCTGTGACCGTAGACATCCGCGTTGGGTGTGGCATATCTGCGCACTCCCGGCAGAATGCTGCCGCCGGCCATATGGTAAGCGAGCAGCATCCCGTCCACAGTGAGACCGCGTCCCCGGAGGTAGCCCTCCAGCTCCCGGTTATTGGCAAAAAAGCAGGGCGGTTCCAGCACCACCGCACGGCCGGCCTTTTCCAGTACAAACACCTCGTCGGCGAGGGGATCCTTCGTCTGATAGGCATGCAGCCGGATCCCGCCGAAATCGTAAACATGCATTTCGCCCTCGGCCAGAACGATCTTCTCATACGTGTTTTTGTTCATTTTGTTTTCCTCCTGTACGGCAAGTAATACACGGGCACTTGACTTTTCGGCCCCGTGCTTTTACAATAAAGCCATACAGACATTTTGTAAAGTAAGCACTTTATTGTGCTATAGTTACCTAAAAGAAACTATTGCCGGTTACCGTGGGGATACCTTTGCGGGAAACCGCGCCCCCCTTGGCAGGGAAAACTATTTTTTGAGGTGATGTGAAATGGACATGAAGCTGCCCGCCTGCCCGGTGGAAACCACCCTGTCCCTGATCGGCGACAAATGGAAGGTGCTGATCCTGCGCGACCTGCTGCCGGGCACCAGACGATTCGGAGAACTGCGGCGCTCCATCGGCAGCGTTAGCCAGAAGGTGCTGACCGCCCAGCTGCGGGACATGGAACAGAAGGGACTGGTGACGCGCACAGTATACGCGGAGGTGCCGCCCCGGGTGGAATACGCTCTCACCGAAACCGGATACAGCCTCAAGCCGATTCTGGATGCGATGGCGCAATGGGGAACCGTCTACAAGAAAAACTCTGCCGACTGAAAAGGGCAGAATGCCTAGGCGGCTGCGGGCCGGATGTTCTCCCGTCAAACGGCCGTTCGTCTTTGCGGGAGAAACTACCCCGCGCGCAGAAAAAGGAGCCGCCTGACTTTGGTCAGGCGGCTCCCCGCGTTTGTCACCGGTATTCCGGCAGCCAGTCCTTATGTGCGGCAAACAAGTCGTCGCACATCGCAACAATATCGTCGATTGACAGTTCAGCGGCGGTGTGCGGATCCAGCATCGCCGCCATGTAAACGTCTTCCTTCCGCCGGGTTTCGGCGGCCTGAATGGTCATCAACTGCACATTGATGTTCGTTCGGTTGACCGCTGAACACTGCTCCGGCAGATCACCCACAAAGCAAGGGTTCACGCCGTTGCGGTCGACCAGACAGGGCACCTCGACGCAGGCGTTGCGCGGCAGATTGGTGATCAGCCCGGTGTTAAGCACATTGCCATGAATGCGGTACGGCACATCGCTGAGCACCGCTTGAATGATATAGGACGCAAACTCGTGAGTTTTCTTATGTTCGATATGGCTGTCTCCGAGCAGGCTGTCCCGCATTTCGTTCCAGCCCTTGATCTGCTCAACACAACGCCGGGGGTATTCATCCAGCGGGATTTTGAAGCGTTCAATAAGCTCCGGGTATTTTTCTTTGATAAAATACGGCGTGTATTCGGATGTGTGCTCGCTCGATTCGGTCACATAGTAGCCGAACCGCCGCATGATCTCCAGACGCACCAGGTCTTCGCGCTCTTTGTTGTACTCCGGCGAAAGGGCACGGCGCTTGATCTCTGGATACAGATCGTTGCCCTCAAGGTCCTCGATTTTCAGCAGCCAGGCCTGGTGATTGATACCGGCGATCTCCCAGCGGCAGCGATCGGCATATTCGCCCATATCCAGCCGCTCGAGCAGCCCCTTGGCGCAGCCCTGCACCGAATGGCACAGCCCGACGGTACGGATACCGGTGTACCGCTGCATATAGCCGCTGAGCATCGCCATCGGATTGGTATAGTTGAGGAACAGAGCATTCGGGCAAAGCCGCTGCATGATGTCGGCATAGGCCTTCATCACGGGGATGGTGCGCAGGGTACGGAAAATGCCCCCGATCCCTAATGTGTCGGCGATGGTCTGCCGCAGCCCGTATTTCTTGGGGATTTCAAAATCGGTAACGGTGCACGGCTCATACCCGCCGACCTGGATGGCATTGACCACAAAATCCGCACCGGCGAACGCCTCTTCGGGATCCAGCGTCTGATATATGCTGGCTCTGCCGTTTGCGGTTTTGTTGATATTGTTCAGGATCTGCCAGGATTCGTCCAGCCGTTTCGGATCGATGTCGAACAGGCAGACATCGAACGCACCCAACTCCGGGGTAAGAATACAGTCTCCGATAACATTACGGGCAAAAATCGTGCTGCCCGCGCCGATAAAGGTAATTTTCATCTCGTCGCATCCTTTCGTTCCGCTTTGTCTCCATCCTACCGCAGCTTCGCCGGCTGCGCTATGGCTGCATGATGCAAATATTTGATTTTATGTTGCAATCGTGTATAATTAAGCCAGGAGGAGGATGCGGAATGGAAAGACCGGGACATCATCAGGATCAAAGTGAATGGCTCAGCCTGCACCAGTGCGGAAAGCAGGCCTGCGCGCCAAGCTATCGATTTGGCCCGGCCGTGCGGGACCACTACCTTATCCATTGCATTTTTCAGGGGGAAGGCCGATTTGAAGCGAGCGGGAAAAGTTACACTCTCGGCGCGGGGCAGGGCTTTCTGATCGTGCCGTGGCAGACCACCGTCTATACCGCGGATGCCGTGCACCCCTGGGTATACCGTTGGATGGGCTTCAGCGGCAGGGATGCTGCCGCCCTGCTCGACACCTGCGGTCTGTCCGCCGAGCAGCCGGTTTTGGCCTTCCACGATATCGCTCGGATGGATCGCTGTCTGGAGGATCTGCTTCGGCGGTACGATGCGGGCGACAACGCCTTTTCGCTGATTGCCGGGATATACCGTTTTTTTGCCCTGCTGCTGGAAGATGTGCCGTCCGCCGGCGGTTCCGGCAACCACACCCTGGACGTGGCGGTGGATCACATCCGCAAAAATTACTCCTATCCACTGACGGTGGAAGAAACCGCCCGCCGCTGTGGGGTGGACCGCAGCCATCTGTTCCGGCTGTTTAAACGCCATCTGGGGATATCGCCTCAGCAGTACCTGCTCAACCTGCGGCTCACGCGCGCGCAGGAACTGCTGCGCGGTACCGACCTGTCGGTAACTGAAGTGGCCTTTTCCTGCGGATTCAGCGATATCAGCCACTTTTCCCGTTCCTTCCACCAGGCCTTTGGCATCCCGCCGCGTGACTGTCGAAACACTGTTTCCCCGCAAGCCGCCAGCCAGGACTGAGTACCCACCCGAAAAATTTTTCTCTGCAGGCAAAATCCCGTGGCGCCCATCATGGACCGAAGAAGCGTTCATAAATGAAAAAATCCCGCTGGATACCGATATCGGCGGAGATATCGATGACACGGTTTGCCTTGCCTGTCCGCGCAGAGAGCCGTAGTGCGCCCCGTTCGGCATCACCACCGTATGCGGAGAGCCGGAAACGCGCGCCGCAGCGGATTACGCCATCTGTCGGGCCGCGGGCAAGACTGTCCCAATCGCAGCGGGCATGGATACGGCTCTGCAGCCGGTGCCGGTTTTCCATCCGGCACTGTGCCGTTTTGAACGCGGCAGCATCCGGGTAGAAACGGCCGCCGAAAACCATATGGGGGAAAACCGCTTTTACACCGAACCCGCACGGCGGTGTGGAAATCGCCAGAGCTGTCGACCGGGAACAATTTTACCGACTTCTGCACACCGTCCTGCACGGCGGCACGCAAGACCCGCGATTGTCCAGATTTCTGATTTTCCCCGGCACGCATACCGCAACCGTTGAAACAGGCGGCGCTGATTAATCAGCGCCGCCTGTTTTGTTCCATGTATGTTTATGTTCCGGCAATGGCCTTCCGCAGCTTTGCAATATCTTCCGACCGGTTCACAATGTGCATCTTTCTGTGGCAGTTCGGGCACAGTGCCGCCGTATTGTCCAATGTATCACTTCCGCCTTTTGACAGCCAGACAATATGGTGTGTTTCCAAATAGGCATTGCCTTCCCTGTCCAAAAACGGAGCCGGGCTGCCGCACAGCTGACAGTGTCCCTTTGCCCTTCGTTTGGCATACTCCGAAACATAGACGTTTCTATCCTATGCCGGCGCACTGGCTTTCCGTTTTCGCGGCATGCCCGACTGCATTTCCTCCGCCTTGGCTTTTAGCTGCTCATCCGACAGCTGTCGGGCACTTTGTCTGCCCAGTTCCTGCTTTTTATCCAGCACTTCCAGTGGAACCACATCGTCGTTACGACGGACATACGAAGGACGGAGTCCCCAGATGCCCCTACCCTTGCCTGCAACCGTGTAAAAGATATTCTTTTTACCGCTATAGGCAGCAGAATCACTGGAATGCATTTCAATATTCTGCCTTACAGCGGCCTGCCAGTTGGGATTATTTTCAAAATTTATAATCTGACGTTCATAGATCAGGCGGTAAATATCTTCATAATGAGCCTCGCCTCCCAGCAGCTGGATAACCTCGATAACTTCATTGAGCCAACTCCTCGGCTGCGCCATACAGCCACCTCCCTATAAATATTTGCGGCAGAACATTTTTACTTTTTAATAGTAAAGAAGCAGGGCTGATTCATCAGCCCTGCTTCTTCCGCCGAAGGCTTCTGTTTTGCAAAAGCAAGGCGTCGGTTATAAATCGGTTGTTGACTGCAGCGGCAAAAATTCTTTAGCTTTAGGTCTCCGCATAAGAAGCTGAAAAACTAAAAAGAACCGCCGCAAGCAGCGTACGGCTTGCGGCGGATTTGGCGGAGAAGGTGGGATTCGAACCCACGGGCCCGGTTAAGGGCTTACTCGATTTCGAGTGATACCGGGATTTTGGATGTTCGCGGATTTTATTAGAACTTAAATGACGATAGTGGATGTCCGCAGCCCGCATGGTTGCGGGCTTTTTCGCGGTTACAGGGGAGAAAAGCGGAGAGTTTCCGATGTCGCTGGCGGGTGCGGATAGGCCGGGAGTTCTAACGAGATTCCAACCGAACTGGTTAGAACTGCGGTTAGAAAAGGGCAATTTTCGGCAGAAAAAGGACCCATTTGGCAGTGCAAAATGCGGGCCGGTTCTGCCGTGCTAGTGCCGGAGTCATGTCGATTTCAGTTCAAAACAACCGTTTTCCATCCGAAATATCGATCCCCAGCTCTTTGGCTGCGCTGGTTTGCTTGAACGGATTGATTTTCTCCGCGACGCCGTCACGCCTAAAAAGCGAGCCGGTACTTTTGAACCAGAACGTCACATTCGCTTTGGCGCATTGCTCCCGGATATTGAGCACCCAGTCATAATCGCATACGCGGGCATCCCGTCCCGTTTCGCCGCCGACGGTGACATGCTGTACGCCATGCAGATAGGGCGTTAAATCGATTGCTTCTAGAAGCGGGGCGCAGGCGATAAACCGCCGCTTGATGGGATAGGATAAAAACAGCGGCAGCCGGTAATCGGCCAATTCCTGATTTTCGACTGTGCAGCCGATATTCACATTGTCATAGCCTTCGCCCCAATCCTCTGGCAGCGATACGAGAAACCGGTCGATGCGCTTTGTTAGAATCAAGAAATCGATGTCCGTCCGTTCCCGGATCATCGCCCAAGCCTCTCTGCGCCACTCATCCGCTTCGGGCAGGAAAAAGTCGGTCGCAAAACAAGTGGCGAGGATTTTATTTCCCTTGATGTTATACCCGCCGTTTGGCTTTTTCCGGACAGGCCAATCGAATTTGTCAGTTTTTTCTATCGTGCTTTGACCGTAACGCTTCGCGTGCGGCCCGTAAAAATAGCAGTTGGTGCAGCCGTCGCTTGCTTTATAGCAGCCGGTCCATGGTTCCCAGTTCATAAGTCTCACTCCTTGTCTTTTTGCCGATTACGGCAGTCTCTCATTGATTCCGCATGTTTTTATTTCAGGAGAAAACGCTGCCGTCATCACGCAAAAAATCCGCCAATGCGGCGATCTTGTCATACAGCAGTACAAACTTTTCCCCGATCCGTTCGTTCGCGTGATAATGCCCGAAAAACCAAATTTTGAAATCGCACAGCTCTTTGACGCGGTCGAGATAGTTGGTCAGGCGGTCGTGACTGTAAAAGCCCCTGCTGACAATATCCTGTATGGAAGACGGAGCGCAGTGCGAAAGGATGAAATCAACTTGATATTGACATTTTTCGAGGTTGCGCAGTCCCTCTTCCTGCTCTTCTTCCGACGGCAACTCTTCTACCCACCACGAAACGTGGTTGACGCGGTACAGCGCCCTCTCCCGGTCGAGCTTTTTGCGTTTGGCTGCAAAATCCGGATCGTCCGGTTCGAGGATACCGGCGTCGATATCGTGGGAGGACGCGCCGCCGAACGTAAAGAAGCGCACGTCGTCGATCTCAAAAACCTGTCCGCGCATCAGATGAAAGATATTATCCGCAATCCTTTGTACTTTTCCGCCGTGCCATTCGGTGACAGGATAGGCGGACAGCCGGTCATAGTTCTCGTGATTGCCGTCGATAAAAAGCGTGGTAAACGGCTTTCGGGACAGCCATTTCCGCCAGTATTGCTCTTGATGAGAATCGTCCCAGACGCCGCCGAAGTCGCCGCAGATGATCAAATAGTCGCCGAGGCCGCCGGAAAAATGCTTGCTCCCGAGCCACTCAAATTCGCCATGCGTATCGCCGGTTATATAGATCATACGCTCCGCCTCCTCATGCCAAACATTTGGTATATTCACCACTAATGACAGTTTCTGCTTTTACGCTCATTCTATTTCCTGCACCCGGCCGACCTGCCCGTCCTCCAGCATCACCTTAATGCCGTGGGGATGGTGAGGGCTTTTGGTCAAAATCCGCGCCACCACGCCCTCGGTCAGCTTCCCGGTGGGCTGGTCTTTTTTGAGTACGATTTTCACCTGCGCGCCGATTTTGATATCGGCTCTGTTCTGTCCGTTCATAAACACTTACCTGCATTTTCTGTTTTCATATATCATACCACATCTGCATAATCCTCACAATGTCAAGCAAGGAATATCGTCCAAATTATGTTTTACTATTAAAACAGCCGAAAAATCATCTTGACTCAAGTTAAATTTCCGGCTATACTAAAGTAGAGAAGTCATGTATCCGAAACAGGCTGAATATAGACGTTTCCGCGAAAAAGCAAGCGCGGTCTGTGTGAAAGGTTGTAGTTTGAAAGAACGGCGTCCGCCATTCTTTCAAACGGGTTTTGTGCCTTTCCGGCTTAAACAGCCAGAATTTCGGCTTCGCCGAAACCGGCACAACTCCCCAGTCTCTGGAAAGGAATGAGTTGTTATCATGAGATATATCCGCAGAGCGATGGAAGACACCTTCCTGCGCCTGTCCAAAGAATTTCCGGCCCTGCTGCTGACCGGCCCCCGGCAGGTGGGCAAGACCACCATGTTGCAGAAGCTGGCCGAGGAGGAGAACACCGGGCGGGAATACGTCACGCTGGACGATCTGACCGAACGGGAAATGGCGAAAAACGACCCCAAGATGTTCCTGCAAATTCACAAGCCTCCCGTGTTTATTGACGAGGTGCAGTACGCACCCGAGCTTTTCACCTATATCAAAATCCATATCGACCAGAACCATACCCCCGGTGATTTCTGGCTGACCGGCTCGCAGGTGTTTAAACTCATGGACGGCGTACAGGAGTCGCTGGCGGGACGGGTCTGCCTGCTGCACATGTCCTCCCTGTCGCAGGCGGAAATCTGCGGCGCGGTCACCGAACCATTTGTGCTGGACTTCGACAAGCTGTCCCTGCGAATGCGGGAGCGGAAAGCCCTCGATACCCCCGCCATATACCAGCGAATTTTTGACGGCGGCATGCCCGCCCTTATCAGCGGGCAGTATACCGACCGTCGGATGGTGTATTCGAGCTACGTCAGCACCTATATCGACCGGGATGTGAAGGAAATCTCTGGCACCATCGACTCCCTTAAATTTATGAGCTTTGTCACAGCCGCAGCAGCATTGGCAGGCCAGATGCTCAACTACAAAACCATCGCGGACACCGCCGGGATCGATATGATATCAGCCAAAAACTGGCTGGGCATTCTGGAACGGCTGGGCATCATCTTTTACCTGCATCCATATTCCAACAATATGCTGAAGCGTATGGTGACTAAGCCGAAACTTTACTTTTATGACAGCGGGCTGGTGGCCTATCTCACCAAATGGAGTGACAGCGGCACGCTGATGAATGGCGCGATGAGCGGCGCGATTCTGGAAAACTTCACGGTCTCCGAAATCGTCAAGAGCTACCTCAACTGCGGATTGGAGCCGTTCATTTACTATTACCGCGACAAGGACACCAAGGAGATCGACATCCTGCTGGAGGACAGCGGAAGGCTGTACCCCATGGAAATCAAGAAAACCGCCATGCCGGATAAGCGCCTGACCCGCGTGTTCGGCGTGATCGACAAAGCAACGCTCGAACGCGGTACGGGCGCGGTAATCTGCACGACGGACCGGCTGTCGGCCTTCGACGGTCAGAATTTGATTGTGCCTGTGTGGGGGATATAATCGAAAAAACAAGGGACAGACGCCGCTCAAAAGCTGGCGCCTGTCCCTTATCCGTGTACTTCATCTTCTTAAAGCCTACGCTACCAAATCAGCTTTCCTTCTATCACCGCCGAATCATAAGGCTCGAGATCGACCGGCGTGGTCAATCCCTTAATGGCCAAAGTATGCTTCAGGTGGTTGATAATTTTAATCTGTTCAACATTGCAGTCGTAGAATTCAATCCGATACGGATAGTTATAAAACCGGACGTCGATACAGTCAGCGGTTAACGGGCCGATCAGCACGGTATCTACGTGCATACCAAGGTGATGAAAAATATTCAAGGCTTGCGGTTCCTGACCGTCCCCAAGCCATAGAGCCTCCCGAATCTTTTCGTCCTCCGAGCAGATATCCAGCACCAGCGTGCCGTCAAATACAGTTTCAGGTCTCATGACTGCTACCTCCATCTATCCTTAATTTTTCCGGTCCATCCAACCACAGCTGCAGCGCTGTCCTGTTTGTTTCGGTGTCCCGCTCGGTCAGTGCATACAGCAGAGAATTCGTCACGCCTTGGAGAAATCCAGCCATGGCGTTGGTCACTTGAAACCGCTGGCGGATCAGCAGATTGAGTCTTTCCATCTGGTTCTCGCTTCCAAGAAGGTTGCCGATTTGACGATACCGTTCATGCAACGAGACAATATCGATTCCCCGGCGGATGGCCTCTGTTCCCTCATCAGTGAACGTAGGAATCGCATAATTGAGAAAGGTATCCGCGAGACCGATACAGTAAAGGTTTACCTTGGTCACATGCTCCTGATAGGGCAGCGGATGCGTATCGATATACTCTTTAACCGGCTCGTACATCGGGTGATTTCTTTCCACCGGCTCGCCCCGCGTGAGTTTATTGCAGAGGTGAAGCAGCTCGCCAGATAGCTGGAAGCCGCTGTCCGCAGCCTCATAGGCCAGCGTGCTGTTAATAGCGGTCAGCAGGTCGTGCAGATACTTGTCCAGCAGATATCCCCGCTTGCCGAGCTGGCTGCGGATGGCCCTTGCCAGTTCGAAAATCTCCCCCAGCGTATTGCGCAAATGCGCCTGCTGCGGTTTCCCGATAATCCCTTCGTAATCGTAATAGATGTTCATGTTATCCCGACCTTTCTCAAATTTAGTCGGGAAAGTCCCCTCAAAAACGCATGCAAGGACGCAAACCGATCCTCCTTTCTTGCCCCTTGCACACGCTTGATGATCTCACTTGTTTGGCACACGACTTTATGCTACAATAAAGCTGTTCATGGTGCTGAGCGAACCTCCGGTTCGCGTACGGTTGTGCAGGGTGCTCATCTCACCTTGTCGCAGGGCTGTTGTGTTACAGCACAGCAGCCTGCCATGACGTTTTTTATTGCTCCATGGTTTCCACGGCGCGGGAAACCTCCCCGTCGTGTGTTAGTAACGCTCTGAAACGGGGAAAAGTCAAGTCGTTTCTGCGGAATCGGCCAAATCCTCCAAATGGCGCAGCAGGCGGGCCTGTTCTTCCTCCGGCAGGCTGAGAAAGCGCAGGAAAAACGCCTTTTCGATACTGGCGGCAGGCGTGTCCTTGCCCAGCAGGAAATCCACCGACACGCCGTACAGCTTGGCGATGTTGACCAGCGTCTCGTACTCCGGTCGCGTTCTTCCGGTTTCATAATAAGCGTAGGTGCTGCGATTGATATGCAGCCGCTCGGCCACCTCCCGCTGTGACCAGCCGCCCGCGCGACGCAGGAGCCGCAGCATGTCACGAAACGCATTTTTCACAGGTACCACCTCCCGAGTTGAGTGGTATGTTAACTCTGTCCCAGACGGTTGGCAAGTCATTTCTGAAAAATATTTTTCCGCTCAAACCTCTTACTTTTCACCATGGAAAGTGAGGGAGAAAATACAAAAACAATTAGTATGCCCCTAAAAATCAATTTTATACTGGAAATTATTGACAACCGCTTTTTTCTGTGTTATACTTACTCCAACATAAAAATTGAATACACGTATTTTGCAAAAACCTTTACATAAAAAGATTGGACGCTTTGACGCTCTGTCTTGTTATGTAAAGGTTTTTTTATTGTCTTCGGTGAAATACATAGCCGACAGAAAAGAAAAGGGAGCATAACAGCTTCGCCATGAGGTGCGAAAGCACGAAGCGAGCAAACGACGCTGCGAACCATATGCCAAGAGCTTGCCATGACCGTCCCCGACGCGAGCGAGCCGGTCGTTTCTACCTTGCGCCATCTTTTTTCTGCCGGTGAAAAGAAAAGGAGCCTGATAATGAAAACAGAAAAAATCGAAACCATCGACAGCAGGTCTTTAATGGACCTGGAGCTGCCGCCCATCCGCTTTGTGGTAGACAGGCTGCTGCCACAGGGCCTGCACATCCTTGCCGGCGCGGCGAAAACGGGAAAATCGTGGCTGCTGCTTCTGCTCTCGCTCAAGGTAGCACAGGGCGAACCCTTCTGGGACCTGACCACAGAAAAAGGAACCGTGCTCTCCCTCTGCCTCGAGGACAGTCTGGCGCGCATCCAGCAGCGGCTGTCCGAGCTGACCGAGGAAGCGCCGTCCAACCTGCACTTCGCTACCCTTACCAAAACTCTGTCCGACGGGCTACTGGAGCAGATCGAGCAGTTCATCACCGAGCATCCCGGCACCAACCTCGTCATCATCGACACATTGCAAAAGGTGCGCGCCAACATCATGGATGCCAACCCTTACGCCGCCGACTACAAGGACATCGGTCTGCTGAAAGCGCTGGCCGACAAGCACTGCGTTGCCATCATCGTGGTACAGCACCTGCGCAAGCAGTTCGACAGCGACCCCCACGCCATGGTTACCGGTTCCACCGGCCTGCTGGGAGCGGCGGACGGCAGCTATGTATTAAAGCGTGAGAACGTGGGCGACCGGGACGCCAAGCTATATATCAAGGGCCGGGACATCGAGGAACAGATTCTGAACATCCGCCGGGACGAGGAGAGCAATGAGTGGCTGTTTCTCTCCAGCGACACGCCGATGAACGACTCCATGAAAAGCGATCCGGTCCTCCCGCTGCTGATGGACTACCTGCGCAGGGAGGGCGGCTTCACAGGGACGGCCTCAGAACTGGCGGAGCAGATCGGCGGCGGAATCAAGGGTAACATGCTGTCACGGAAGCTGAACAAGTATCATAGGGAGCTTAAACGGGCCGGGATTGCGTTTTCAAAATCCCGTTCGGGCGAGCGCCGGGAGCTGCGGCTCGTATACACATCCGATGACGCAGATGACGGTATGACGGTTGCGGACGGGAGTTGACGGGATCGTCAGAACAGTGAAAATCTTTGGCACGGCTAGTTTCCGCGCCATGACGGTGGGAAAGAGCGGACCGCTTTCAAAACTATCGTCACCACCGTCACGTCGTCACAGCACACCCTAATTGCTCGTTTTGCCGCAAGCGGCAAAAGCTTCGCCTGTCGGGCGGCTGCTCCTCTCCCCATAAAGTCTTCGTCTTTATGGGCCCCGTATACCGTTTTTTGCCTTCGTAAGCGCGGTGCGTTCCGGGCTTTTTAAGAAGCGAAAACGGCGGGCAGGGTATCGACACCTCTGCCGCAGAGAAGCACCCAAACAACGGCGCTGTCGCCGCGTTTCGGCAGCGAAGACCAGCGGGTAGGGGTAAACCCCCGTCGCACAAAAACAAGCCCCGATTTGGAACGGTTTCGCCGAAACAGCCGAACGGGAAAACGCCGCCGGAAACCGCGTGGCTGCGGGAAAAACGGCCGTGATCTGTTTTTTGCCATTTATCCAAAATCAGGACGTATTGCGCTCCAAGTTTGAAGCTGTTAGATTTCAGCGACATGATAGAACGGAGGAGGCGATGAACAACAGAAAACGAACCGCGACCCTTACCATCCGCCTGACCGAATTGGAAAAGGCGACGCTGCGGCATAAGGCCGCGCGGACAAAGATGAGCCTCACGGATTTCGTCGCCTCGTCGGCCCTGCGGACAGAGCTGGACGCGGCAGAAAATATAAAGCCGCTGCTCGCGGAGTTGGGGCGCATCGGCCGGTTGGCCGCAGGGAACACCTACGACGCCTTATCCTCGGCAAAGCTGCAGGAAATGATCGATCTGCAGCAGGGGATTTACCGCGAGGTGTGCCGGATCGCCAGAGACGCTTAACAGCGGATGCAGACGGCGATTGCGTGCAAGAGGCTGATCGAGGTTGAAGCAGGAGAAAGCAAAGGCGTCGTGCCGACACCTTTGCGGATCACATCTTCCGGCAGAGCCGGCCGAAAAGCGCAGTGTTGCGGGATTCTTGGCGATTTTTTCCTCGGCGAAAAGTGTGGGTCGATTCGGTGCCGTGAGAATGCCGTTGGTGTCAGATTCGGTGCCGTAAAATATGGGAAACGGCGCAAACCCGCCATCTGATTTCAAAAAACACGGGGTTGTACGTTGGTGTCACCCGGAAAACGAGGTGGATTATGGATTCAGCAGACAAACAAAGAATCAGCATTTATATGGATCGGGAATTGGTGAAACAGGCCGACCGCTATCAGGCAGAGGCCGGTTGCTATTCCAGAAATGATTTTGTCACAGCGGCCATCCGGCATTATATTGCCGCGCTCAAGCTGCAGGAAAACGATGATATTTTCTGTGAGAAGCTGGCTTCCGCCATTAACGCAGTTCTGGAGAAGCAGACCATTCAAATCTCCAAAGGGCTCTTCCGTTACGCTGTTGAGCTGGAAGTCATCATGCGGATGATGGCCGAGAGCGGCAAATTTGATCCAGAAACCTTGACTGCTTTCCGACGCGAGGCGGTCAACAATGTGCGCCGGACGAGAGGAAAGGTCCGATTGGACAGCTACTTCAACCGGAAAGATACGGACTCTCTCTGAGAGGCTTACAGACCTAACAAAACAAATTTTTTATCAGCAGGAGGCAAAAAGCTTGAATAAAAAAGAGGTTGAAAAGCAATTGAAAGACTACCCGGCGGCGCTGACCGTGAAGGAAGCCGCTCCTCACTCTTTATATAATATCAAATCCCCCCTCCATGATAAACTTTCTTATCATCTGATCCGCCTTCATATTAATCTGGAATGATTTGACCGGCTCGCCTTCTATTTTCTCCAAAAATGCTTTTGCTGTTTCTCGATCCACCGTCGCTTTTAATTCATCGAATTTGCCGAATTCGTTGATATTCGCTTCGGTAATCTTCATATGCATAAAGGAGCGAAGCATCTCTTCATTAATAGCTTATAAGATGAAGTTAGAAGCGATAAAGCATCAAGGTGTAGCTTCTTCCCAAGTTGGGAAGAAGTTGCTAAGTATCGAAAAAGTCGGTGAGGACAGCGGCGAAAGCCGCAATCAAGTCCACCGTTATATTCGCTTAACTTATCTTATTCCCGAGCTGCTTGAAATGGTAGACGAAAACAAAATTGCTTTCAACCCTGCGGTGGAGATTTCTTACTTAGATCATTCAGAGCAACGGGTATTGCTCGACGCAATGAGCCTGAACGACTGTACGCCATCACACGCACAGGCAATACGACTCAAGAAAATGTCGCAGGATAGCGTACTTACCAACGAGGCAATTCACGACATAATGAGCGAGGAAAAACCCAATCAAGCGGAGCAGATACGCTTCAAGCGTGACGACTTCAAAGAGTATTTCCCACCGAGATATACCGATGAGCAGATCAAGCGGGATATTCTGAAAGGCTTGGAGCTTCTCAAGCGTCAGCGTGACCGAAATCGGGACGCCCGTTAATTCGAACCGAAAGCGGCTACAAAACAACAAATCGCACAATGGCAGAACTCACACCGGCAAAGTATAATAGCTCTGTCGGTGTGAGCTGTCCTGTGTATGCCAATACCAAGAAAGGAGTGTAATATGGTATCAGGACACTTAGAAATTAAAAAAGGGTACTATTATGTGGTACTCAGCTATCTCGATGTCAACGGCAAAAGGCACAGACCGTGGATATCGACAGGACTTCCCGAAAAGGGAAACAAACGAAAGGCGGAGGCAGAGCTTGCACGAATTCGCAGCACCTACGAACCGCCGAAGGAGGTGGAAGATTTAAGTTCAGATATGCCCTTTGCAGATTACCTGCTTCAATGGCTGGATATTGTGAAGGTACGTATCAAAATCGCAACCTATGCTTCGTATGAATCAATGGTGAAGAGTGCGATCGAGCCGTATTTCCGCAAAAAGGGATATACTCTGCGAGGCTTGGAAGCTCGTCACATTCAGCAATTCTACACGGAGAAGCTGAAAACCGTCAAGCCTAACTCTGTGATCCACTACCACGCCGTTATTCATCAGGCGCTTAAATATGCGATGAAAACCGATTTGGTGCCACAGAACGTTGCAATGAAAGTGGATCGCCCGAAGAAGAATGATTTTCAACCGGTGTTCTTGGATGCGGCGGAATTGCAAAAGCTGTTTGAAATCATCAAAGGCACAAAGTTGGAGCTGCCTGTTTTAGTTGCCGCTTTCTACGGTTTGCGCCGTGGAGAGGTGGTCGGGCTGAAATGGGATGCCATCGATTTTAAGCGAGGCGCTATAACGATCAAGCGAACCGTTACTTCTGTTCAGTTAGACGGAAAGACACAGATAATTGAGCAAAATTCCGCCAAAACGAAATCCAGTTTGCGGACGCTTCCGCTTGTCGGCAGTTTTCGGGAATACTTCCTGCAAGTAAAAGAGGCGCAGGAACTGAACAAGAAAGTCTGCGGCAACTGTTACAACTACGAATATGACGGTTTTGTATTTGTGGATGAGATGGGAGAACGGATGCAGCCCGGTTACTTAACCTCTTATTTTCCAAAGTTTATTCAGCGCCACGGAATGCGAAAGATGCGCTTCCACGACTTGAGACATAGCTGTGCCAGCCTTCTGCTTGCAAACGGTGTTCCGCTGAAACAAATTCAGGAATGGTTAGGACATTCGGATTTCAGCACCACAGCCAACATATATGCGCATTTAGACTACAGTTCCAAACTGTCCTCGGCGCAGGCGATGGTGGGAGGCTTGACGCTGCCCGACGCCGGAGGCTTCAAAAGCAAATGGAGTGAAATGAGCGATGAAGCAAAGGCGGCTGATACAGAATCGGAAGGGTGAAAAAGTTGTTCTGTCCTGAAAAAATCAAGTGCCTTGTAAACACTTGCGGGGAAAAGGAAAAGTCCAGCAAACCCGCTTGTTTACTGGACTTTTTGGCGGAGAGGGCGGGATTCGAACCCGCGTGGGATTGCTCCCAAACTGATTTCGAGTCAGCCCCGTTATGACCACTTCGATACCTCTCCGTATATGTTATGCCTGAAATTCTGCAAAACCCTTAGGGCAGAACAGCAGGACAGAACAACAAAATATTCAATTTTTTGAACCGGCGCAAAGCCTTGTAAATAGGGAGTTTCGAGGTGGACGAAACTAACAGACCATCCGACCATTTCGAGTCAGGCCCGTTATGACCACTTCGATACGCTTCCGTGTATGTCAACCCCGGTTTCCCGGAGGTGGACGCTTATTCAGTTTTGTTAGAATTTCCGTTAGAACCGGGTGGCGCTGTGAACCTATTGAGTCCCGGCAACCCGCATAACCACAGGCTTTGTCGGCTTTCCGCTTCCCAAACACCCGCTGGTTTTCGAGTCGAGGCCGTTATGACCACTTCGATACTTCTCCCTGTACCGCCAAACGGCTCATTTATTATAAGATACACGGCGCGGTTTGTCAATCTCAATTTTTCGACCGTATGCTCACCTGTGCACGATAACAAAATGAAAAGTCCGCGCAGAATTTCTTAAGAGGTGATGAAGTCTATTTACTCCCGGATTCCGGCATGCTAAGATGACGACAGTAAAAAAATTCCCACAGGGGAGAAAAGGAGATGCAGTGCGTGAACGAAAAGACACCTGCCCCGGCAGTCCGGAAGCGCCCCTTTTGGAAACGGACAAACCGCGGCTTTGTCGTCAGCATGGTTCTGCTTGCGGCGGTCATTGTATACGTCGTGGTGAGCCAGCTAATGCTGATCCCGGACAAAAACGCGATCCGGGCGCTGGCAGACAGGGTGGACGAGGCCTATATGTCCGCGATCACCCTCAGTGACGAACAGCTGGCGGCCCTGGAGGATCCTGCGGCGCTCAGTAAGAAGACAGATGAGGTCATGAAAGCCCTCGATCCGTATTTTGTAACCGATTCCCCGTATAAAACCGAGGAACCCATCGTAACCTTGCGTGACAACATTCAGAACCAGCTGCTGGGTGTGGATCGGTACGAAAAACAGGAGCTGCAAAAAACCAAATACGGTTTCTGCCGCATATCGGATGACGTTGCCAGGCTGTCGGTTTCCTACTTGTACAGCGTCAGTGGCAGCCGCTATAACGCCGGAACCGAATCCATCGAGGAAGTAACCGACGAGCGGCAGATGATTGAGCTGTCGGTGATCTGCAAAAAGGAAAACGGCGAGTGGAAGCTGTACCGCGTCAGCAGTCTGTACCGGCAGACACTTCCCTACTATATCGAGGGGGTGTTCGGGAAATGAGTGAAGTCTTAAAACTCCAGAACGTCTGCAAATCCTTCGGCAAACGCATGGTGGTGCAGGATATCAGCTTCACGGTAGAGGCCGGCCAGATTTTCGGTTTTCTCGGCCCCAACGGCGCCGGCAAAACCACCACTATCAAAATGATCCTCGGCCTGCTCACCCCGGACAGCGGTTCCATTCAGGTGATGGGCCATGACATCGAACAGGATTTCGAGGCCGCGATGCACAGCATCAGCGGCATCGTGGAAAACCCGGATATGTATCCGTACCTGTCCGGGTATGAAAATCTGCGGCTGCACGCGCGTGCCTGCGGCGTCGACGAAAAACGTATCGGCGAAGTCGTACAGATGGTGGGCATGCAACACCGCATCCAGGAAAAGTTCAAATCGTATTCCCTCGGCATGAAACAGCGGCTCGGCGTGGCGCAGGCGCTGCTGCACAACCCGAAAATTATGATTCTCGACGAACCGACTAACGGACTCGATCCGGCGGGCATCAAAGATTTCCGCGACCTGCTTTCCCATCTGGCGCATACGCAGGGGTTGGCGGTGCTGGTGTCCAGCCATATTCTGCAGGAAATGCAGCTGATGTGCGACACGGTCGGCATCATCAACAACGGCCGCCTGCTGCGCATCGGTTCACTGGAAGAGATCACCTCGCAGAGCAGCCGCGGGCTGTACCGCTATACCCTGCGCCCGTTTGACCGTGCGGTCGAACTGCTGCAGAAGAACGCCCCCGACTTTATCTCCTCGGTGGAGGACGGCGTGGTCGAGCTGCATCTGGAAGAAGACCAGATTCCCGAGCTCAACCGGGCCCTGATGGAAAACGGCGTCGCCATCTACGGTCTTGCCCCGGTGAACGCCTCGCTCGAACAGAGCTTCATCGACATCACGGGAGGAGGGAACGTCATTGGGTAAGCTCATACAAAATGAACGCACCAAACTATACCGCAAAATATCCACATGGGTACTCATGGGGGTTATCGTCCTGCTGATGGCGGTCACTCTGATCCTCGGCAAGGTGGCAGGCGGTTCCTCCAGCTGGTACGGGAACTGGGAAGAAGATTACGAAGAGACCTTGAGCTATCTGCAGATGTACGCAAGGCAGGATCCGGAAGACCTCTATACGAAATACGAGCTCAAAGAGGTCCAGTATCTGTACGACAACCAAATCCCCCCGAGCGACTGGCGCGCCGAGGTGATTTACCGCATCTGTAATACACAGCGGCAGATTGAGGAGGCACAGCGCAGCCAGGAAGAGGGCGGCATGCAGCAGCCCGGCCAGACGCCGGCGGATACCGAAACACTGCAGAAGCAGGCGGACGAACTCACCCGCGTGCTGGAAACCAACAGCTGGCAGGATTATATCCGGCTGCAGATGGAACAGCTGGAGACTTCCGGCAAAAATGAAGCTGAGCAGCAGGTGGAGAAGGAAATTCTCCAGATGTATCTCGACTATGACATCGCACCGCTGCCGAACGAAGGCCGTTTTTCCTATTATGCCCGAAACTCTTCCGACCTGAGCTGGAAAAACGATCAGCTGAACATCATTCGCGCCAATAAACTGTCACTGCTCAGCGGCGAGTTAAACAGCAACCCGATCGATTCCACCACCCGCGCGTCGCTTCAGCAGCAGATCGACGTGGCGACGGAGCGGCTGAAAACTGACAGCGCGCCGGTTTCCGCCACCAGCTTTGTCGGACTGATGGACGCCTCCACCGGTTCCATCTCACTGATCTCACTGCTCATCATTGTGCTGGCCGGCGGCCTGATTTCGTCGGAGTTCAGCTCCGGCACCATCAAGCTGCTGCTGATCACCCCGCATAAGCGGTACAAAATTTTCTGGGCCAAGGCCATCCTGATGCTCGAGGTCATCCTGATGACCGCCGGAGCGATGTTTGTGGTTTCCTTCCTGGTCAGCGGGCTGCTCACCGGTTTTGAGGACCTTGCCGCCATGCAGGTGCTCTCGCTGTTCGGCCAGGTTATCAAAATGCCGTATCTGCTGTTCGTACTGTTCAAATACGTGCTGTATCTGCTCCCGGTGATCTTCTATATGTCACTGGCGCTGATGCTCTCAGCGATAACCCGCAAAAGCGCGATTGCGATCGCGGTATCCCTGCTGCTGATGTACGGCAGCCAGATGGTGGTGCTGCTGCTCGCCGCAATCAGCTCTAGTTTTGGCTTTGTGCTGCCGGGTGCGTCGTTCGTGGTGTTCGCCAACACCGACCTGTCGGTGTATCTGCCGGGCGCTTCCTCCGGAATTATCAACATGATGGGCATGGGCAGCATGCTGGTGGACCCGCATATGACCCTCGGTTTCTCGGTCATTATTCTGCTGGTATACACCGCCTGCTTCCTCTGGATCGCCCGCGACAGCTTCTGCCGTCGGGATATCCGCTGATTTCCATAAGTGCAAAACGTCCGGCCCGGAAATTCCGGGCCGGACGTTTTTGGTCTTATTTGGTTTTATTGGCGTTCTGACACGGCTTCTGCCAGGTGGCGTTCCATCCGCCCGGAAAGCAGCGTCATCACCAGTGCTGTCACCAGCACAACCCCCGCCGCATACAGCAGCAGATGCCCGGCACTGAGTACACCCATGCGCATTCCCGGCACCTGCAGAATGCCCAGTGGGAACTGCACATCGCTGCTGTACAGCATAGGATCCGCCCCAATATACAGCAGCGAGAGCGCCGTCCCCAATCCCACAGCGAGTACGGCTGCGCCCGTGAGCACCACCCGTTTGGTCTTCCTGCGCCAGTCGGCAAAATCCCGGCAGCCCATCATGCTTCTGCGCAGGATCCACACCGTCAGCAGCACGCTCAGCGGCAGCAGGGGGCTTGTCATACACCGCAGCAGCGCCACCGGCAGCACGGCATCCACAAACAAGTTGAAGTTCCAATAGCCGCCGTATCCCAGCAGCGGTGCGGCAGCCATGCCGAGCAGCCATATCGCCATGACAATCCTTTTGCTCCGGCCCGGCACAAATGCCGCGCCGATCGCCGCAGGCAGCGCCGTCAGCAGATAAACAGCAAGCGCGTACAACAGATACAGCGGAATGCGGGCAAAGGACAGCCGCACCGCCATCGAAGAAAAGAGAGCGGTGAAATTTTCACCCACCGGCCGGCTCGTCAGCAGGACCGGAGGGAACAAAAACAGTTCCTCCGCCGGCTTCACCGCATAGTTAATCAGGATATATGCCGGGAACAGCAGCAGCACACCGCACGCCAAACCCGCGATTCCCCCGCACCAATGCACCGCCCGTACAGGATGCCCTGCTGCCGCGGGGGCACCGCACGCACGGAACAGCCGCGAAACCGCCCATACCAGCAGATGCCCCGCCGCGACCACCGCCGCATACAGCAGCAGGGTCAGGAGCATCAGCGCACAGGCTGTACCGATTTCAAAACGCACGCTGCCGTAATCGTAAATCATCGACGGCAGCCAGTGCGCGGTGTAATCTCGGGAGGGAAAACCGATCAGAAACAGTGGTGCAGCCCAGTTCGCCAGAAGCAGCGCCGGCACGGCGGTGATCCCCACATGCCAAGCTGCACGGACGCGCCCGCAGCGCCCGCCGGTGTAAAAAATCAGGTAGGCCGGCGCCAGACACAGCAGCCCCAGCTGGAGACACTGTACTGCATTGCTGTGGACGGTCAGCCAACCAACCGGTTCCGTCACGATACCGCGCATAAGCAGCAGGTTGTTGAGCAACCCGGTGACATCCCCCGAAAACAGCAGTGCCAGCCACGACGGGGTGAGCGCGCTGAGCGAACCGGCGCCGAACAGTATACCGATGAGTATCCCCACCGGCAGCGGCAGACGGGCGGCAGTGCGGCCGAACAGCCAGCCCAGCAGCAGCGGCAGCCCTCCGGCAATCATAAAAATCCACAGAGTGTTTAGCGCCGACGGAAGGGTCAGCGGATTCTGCAAAACGGCTGCATAATTCTGCAGTCCTACAAAATGCGGCGCTTCAAGTCCATTAAAGGCGGTCATGCTGTAATAAAATGCCCTTCCCAAAGGGAGTACAACGACCAGCAGCGCCAATACCAGCACCGGCATAAAAAACAGCCAGCCCGTCTTCCGGCGGAGAACCGGACGACTTTGTTCATGCACTACCTCAGGAATCGGGCGAAAAATATACTTTTCGCCCGACGCGGCCGCTCCGCTATTTTCTTTTTGCACCGGCACGGCGGACGGCACTGCCTCCTCTCCGCTGAGAACCGTCTCCACCGAAACGCCGAACAACTCCGCCATCGTCAGCAGCGTTCCGGTGTCCGGAACCGATTTTCCGGATTCCCATTTGGAAACCGCCTGCCGGGTCACATGCAGTCTGTCTGCGAGCTCCGCCTGTGTCAGCTGCATCGTCCGGCGGCGCCCCGCAATGAAGGCCCCCATCCGCTGATTATCCACCGCCATCCCTCCCTTTTTCTCCATCCTAGCATATTTATCTGCCAGCAACAAGAGAATCTCCCTGGCGCAACCAACAGTTGCCTGCCATTTTTGCCCGATTGCCTAATTTTTTTATTATTTTTTGTAAGGAATATCTCTACCAATCTTCTCTGCTTTATGTTAAAAATTTCTTTGGCAGAGCCTATAGTTTATGTAGCATTTTGTGTCGAACTATGCTATACTTATATCTTGATGTATACTGTTCAGAGTATACTTGTTATCTTTTTCACAAACTGGGCGGCGGCTTTGTCTCGGCCGGCCGGATCAGCAAGGAGGAAACGGCAAAAATGCAGAAAAAAATCAGCAATCTCCCCTTCCGCGGAACGGAAGAGCAGGCGCTCGAGCTGCAGAAGATCATTGACGCCAACAAGCACGACACAAGTCGGCTGATGGGGGTGATGCAGCAGGCGCAGGACATCTACGGGTACCTCCCCTTTGAGGTGCAGAAGATGATCGCAGACGGCATGGGCGTGCCGCTGGAGAAGGTTTACGGCGTGGCCACCTTCTACGCGCAGTTCGCGCTGTCTCCGAAAGGCGTGTACAACGTCTCGGTGTGTCTGGGCACGGCGTGCTACGTCAAAGGCTCGGGTGATATCTTCAACAAGCTGAGCGAAAAGCTGGGCATCGGTGCGGACGAGTGCACCGAAGACGGCCGGTTCTCGCTGACTGCCTGCCGCTGCATCGGCGCCTGCGGCCTGGCTCCGGTTCTCACCGTCAACGACGATGTGTACGGCCGCCTGACAGTGGACGACATCGACGGTATTCTGGAGAAATACGCAGGCTGACGGTGGAAAATGGGAGGCCGGTATGCGTGAGCTGTCACTGAACATGCTGGACATTGCGCAGAACTCGATTGCCGCCGGTGCAACGCTTGTCACCCTGACGGTGGACTGCGAGAGTGCAGCCGACCGTCTGACGCTGACGGTGGAGGACAATGGACGCGGCATGACCGCCGAGCAGCTTGCTCGGGTGCGCGACCCGTTTTTTACCACCCGCACCACCCGGAAGGTGGGCATGGGGATCCCGCTGTTCCGCATGGCGGCCGAGATGGCCGGCGGCCGGCTGCAGATCCGCTCCGCCCCGGGCGCGGGCACAACGGTGGAGGCCGTTTTTATCCTCTCCCATATTGACAGGATGCCGCTCGGCGATATGGACGGCACCGTCACGGCACTCATCCGCATGAATCCGCAGATCGATTTCCGTTATGTATTCACCGCCGACGGCCGCTCGGCGCAGACGGACACCCGCCAGCTGCGGGAGATCCTCGGTGATGTGCCGCTGGATACGCCGGAGGTTATGGAATGGATCGACGGTTACATACGGGAGCAATCGGCCGCCATACGGCCGGAGGGCATTTGACGCAGACGAATCGCGGCGGGCGGGCCCGCCGACAAACTGAAGGAGGTAACCCCTGAATGAAAACGCTTGAAGAACTGCAGGCTATCCGCGAACAGGCCCGGCAGAAGATGACCGTGCGCGCCAATCAGCAGGATGCGGTGCGGGTGGTCGTCGGCATGGCGACCTGCGGCATTGCCGCGGGCGCACGCCCGGTGCTGAACGCTTTTGTGGAAGAGGTCAGCAAACGCCATCTGGAAAACGTGACGGTCGCACAGACCGGCTGCATCGGCATGTGCCAGTTTGAGCCGATCGTCGAGGTGACGGTGCCTGGCAAGGAAAAGGTCACCTACGCGAAGGTTACGCCGGAAAAGGTGGCGCGCATCGTGGTTGACCACCTGGTCAACGGCAATCCGGTGACCGAATACACCATCGGCAGCATGATGAAGTAAACAGAGGAGGAAAACTTACGATGTATCGTTCACACGTGCTCGTCTGCGGCGGTACCGGCTGCACCTCGTCCGGAAGCCAGCAGATTATTGAGACACTGGAAAGGGAAATTGAAGTGCAGGGGCTTTCCGAGGAAGTCAAGGTCGTGCGCACCGGCTGCTTCGGCCTGTGCGCGCTCGGCCCGATCATGATCGTGTATCCGGAAGGCTGCTTCTACTCCCGTGTCAAAGCGGAGGACATCCCGGAAATCGTTTCGGAGCATCTGCTCAAGGGCCGTATCGTCACCCGCCTGCTCTATGATGAGACGGTGGAAAAGGATGAAATCAAGTCCCTCAACGAAACCGACTTCTACCGCAAACAGGTCCGCGTTGCGCTGCGCAACTGCGGCGTCATCAACCCGGAATCGATCGATGAATACATAGCGTATGACGGCTATCAGGCGCTGGGCAAGTGCCTGACCGAATACACGCCGGAGCAGGTCATCCAGGTCATCACCGACTCCGGCCTGCGCGGCCGCGGCGGCGGCGGATTCCCCACCGGTCGCAAGTGGGCGCTGTGCGCGCCGAACAAAGCGCCGCAGAAATACGTGGTGTGCAACGCCGACGAAGGTGACCCCGGTGCATTCATGGACCGCTCTGTGCTCGAGGGCGACCCGCACTGCATTATCGAAGCAATGGCGATTGCCGGCTATGCAATCGGCGCGACCAAAGGCTTTGTGTATGTGCGCGCGGAGTACCCGATCGCGGTGCGCCGTCTGCAGATTGCCATCGATCAGGCCCGCGAGGCCGGTCTGCTCGGCAAAGACATTTTCGGCTCCGGGTTCGATTTTGATATGGAAATCCGCCTGGGCGCCGGTGCATTTGTGTGCGGCGAGGAAACCGCGCTGATGACCTCTATCGAGGGCAACCGCGGCGAGCCGCGTCCGCGTCCGCCGTACCCGGCGGTCAAGGGCCTGTTCGGCTGCCCGACGGTGGAAAACAACGTCGAAACCTTCGCCAACGTTCCGCAGATCATCCTCAAGGGCGCTGAATGGTTTGCCTCGATGGGCACCGAGAAGTCGAAAGGCACTAAGGTGTTCGCGCTCGGCGGCAAGATCAAGCACACCGGCCTGGTGGAAATCCCGATGGGTACTACCCTGCGGGAGATCGTCGAGGAAATCGGCGGCGGCATCCCGAACGGCAAGAAGTTCAAGGCGGCACAGACCGGCGGCCCGTCCGGCGGCTGTATCCCGGCCTCGCTCATCGATACCAAGATCGACTATGACAACCTCATTGCAATGGGCTGCATGATGGGTTCCGGCGGCCTGATCGTCATGAACGAAGACACCTGCATGGTCGATACCGCGCGTTTCTTCATGGACTTTATCCAGGACGAGAGCTGCGGTAAGTGCACGGCCTGCCGCGTCGGCACCAAGCGCCTACTCGAGATCCTGGACAAGATTATTTCCGGCAACGGCGAGCTTGAAGATATAGACCGCCTGGAGGAGCTTGCCAACTACATCAAGTCCGCCTCCCTGTGCGGACTGGGGCAGACCGCGCCCAACCCCGTGCTCTCCACGCTCCGCTATTTCAGGGACGAATACGAAGCGCACGTCGTGGATAAGCGCTGCCCCGCGGGCGTCTGCAAGAGCCTGCTGAAATACACCATCGATCCCGAAAAGTGCATCGGCTGTACGGCGTGCGCGCGCCAGTGCCCGGTGGGTGCAATCGCGGGAGAAGTGAAGAAAGCGCACGTCATCGATCAGGATAAGTGCATCAAGTGCGGCGCGTGCGAGGCAAAATGCCGCTTTAAGGCGATTTCCAGAGGCTGAGAGAGGAGGAAAAGAAAATGGTAAATTTGAAGATCAACAATATACCCGTGAGCGTTCCGGAGGGAACGACCATTCTCGAAGCCGCCCGCTCCGTCGGGATCCGCATTCCCACGCTCTGCTATCTGAAGGAGATCAACGCGATCGGCGCCTGCCGCATCTGCGTCGTCGAAGTAAAGGGCGCCCGCAGCATGGTTGCGGCGTGCGTCTATCCCGTGGCGGAGGGAATGGAGGTCACCACCAATTCGGCGGCGGTGATCAAGGCGAGAAAAACCACGCTCGAGCTGATTCTCTCCGATCACCAGAAAAAATGCCTTTCCTGCATCCGCAGCACCAACTGCGAGCTGCAGAACCTGGCGAACGAATACGGCTGCGACGCGAACGCTTTCGAGGGCGCGACGAACGAATTTCAGCCAGATACTTCGACGGATTGGCTGATCCGCGACAACAACAAGTGTATTCTCTGCCGCCGCTGCGTTGCGGTCTGCAAGCACGTGCAGGAAGTGGGGGTGATCAGCGCGAACAAACGCGGATTTTCCACCAATATCGACGTGGCGTTTCAGAACGGGCTGGAAAACGCCGGGTGCGTGGCCTGCGGCCAGTGCATCAACGTCTGCCCGGTCGGCGCGCTCTATGAAAAGAGTGAGATCGAAAAAGTAAAATCCTTCCTCCGCGATCCCGGGAAGGTCGTGGTGGTCGGCGCGGCGCCCGCGGTGCGCGCGGCGCTCGGAGAGGAATTCGGCAACGCGATCGGCACCAACGTGGAAGGCAAAATGGTCACGGCGCTCCGCGCGCTCGGCTTCGACAAGGTGTTCGACATCAATTTTGCGGCGGATATGACCATTCTGGAGGAAGCGCACGAATTGATCGAACGGGTGAAGACGGGGGGCAAGCTCCCGATGTTCACCAGCTGTTCTCCCGGCTGGATCCGCTATATGGAACAGTATTATCCCGATCTCATCGAAAACGTCAGCTCCTGCAAATCGCCGCAGCAGATGTTCGGCGCGCTGGTCAAGACGTATTTTGCGGAGAAAAACGGCATCGATCCCGCAAACATCGCGGTCGTCACCGTGATGCCCTGCGTCGCCAAAAAGTTTGAGAAGAACCGCGAGAATCAGGCGGCGTCCGGCTATCCCGATATCGACGCTTCTGTCACGACGCGCGAGCTCGCCCGCATGATCAAAGAGGCCGGCTTGCTGTTCAACGAACTGCCGGACGGCGCGTACGATAACCCGATGGGCGAATTTACGGGCGCAGGCGTCATCTTCGGGGTGACGGGCGGCGTCATGGAGGCGGCGCTCCGCACTGCCGCGGAGAGCATTACCGGCAAGACCTTCGATCACCTCGAATACAGCGAGGTGCGCGGGATGGAGGGAGTCAAGGAGGCTTCCTACGATCTCGGCGGCATGACGGTGAAGGTCGCGGTCGCCAGCGGCGTCAAGAACGCGAAAAAGCTGTGCGAAAAGGTCAGAAACGGCGAGGCGGACTATCACTTTATCGAGATCATGTGCTGCCCGGGCGGCTGTATCAACGGCGGCGGTCAGCCGATTCTGGATACCTATACGCGCCGTGAAGTGGATTATAAGGCTCTCCGCGCAAAGGCGCTCTACGATGAGGATGCAAAGTCCAAGATCAGAAAGAGCCACGATAACCCCGTGGTGCAGGACGTATACAAGACGTATCTCGGCGAACCGGGAAGCCACAAAGCGCACGAGATTCTGCATACTTCTTACGTCAACCGTAAAATTTAACCGGAAAAGTCTTTATCAACCCCCGGCGGCGCCGAAGTGCGCCGCCGGGGGTTTTTGTCTTCTGCCTCCGCGACAGATGGGTGCCGGCAAACAAAATAGAAAAGCAGGGAAAAAAGAAACGTAATTTTGAAAAAGCAGAGAAAAATCGGGAAAGGCTGATTTTCTGAAATGGCTGTGCCGAGGCGGCGCCGCAAAGCCAAGCCTTGCAGTAACCGATCGCTGCTGTCCGGGCGGCAAAGGCGCCGGCGGAAGTAAGGGGAACGGTACGAATCCCGAAAGACGCTCAAACCGACATTTCGTTGCGCCGCCTTTGGCTGAAGCTAAGGTGTCAGCTTTCTCAAAGTCCGCAGAAAGT
>ERZ824600.933-NODE-933-length-40361-cov-3.363817_pt1 | contig 40361 bp, 41 predicted proteins | sample MGYA00519933_ERZ824600 | MGnify/ENA primary metagenome ERZ824600 (study PRJEB31778, sample SAMEA3449178) | human gut metagenome | biome: human gut; feature: human-associated habitat; material: faeces | place: United Kingdom | collected 2010/2012 ... | reverse complement strand
GCAGGGTGCCGACGTAGCGTTCACCGATCTGGTGATCAACGAGGCTGCCGAGCAGACCGTAGCCGAGTTGCAGGCCTATGGCGTCAAGGCCAAGGGATATGCATCGAATGCGGCATCGTTCGAGGAGTCGCACGCGGTAGTAAAGCAGATCATCGAGGACTTCGGCCGCATAGACATTCTGGTAAACAATGCAGGTATCACCAAGGATGGCCTCATGATGCGCATGTCGGAGGCTCAGTGGGATGCCGTCATCAACGTCAACCTCAAGTCGGCATTCAACTTCATACACGCCGTCGTGCCCATCATGGCACGTCAGCGCGGCGGTTCGATCATCAACATGTCGTCGGTGGTCGGTGTATCGGGAAATGCCGGACAGTGCAACTACTCGGCTTCGAAGGCCGGTATGATCGGTCTCGCCAAGTCGATAGCCAAGGAGATGGGTCCGCGCGGCATCCGTGCCAACTGCATCGCTCCGGGATTCATCATCACCGATATGACCAACCAGCTCTCGCAGGAGGTGCGTGACGCATGGATCGCACAGATTCCGTTGCGCCGCGGCGGTACGCCCGAGGATGTGGCCAACGTGGCCCTCTTCCTCGCCAGCGACCTCTCGTCGTATGTGAGCGGTCAGGTGATCCACTGCTGCGGAGCCATGAACTGCTAAAGGCATCGGCTTGCATAACAAACACACGGAAAAGGTCGGCATGAAGCCGGCCTTTTTTGCGTTCAGTGCTGTTGCGCGTCTCGCAAAAAATAGCTAATTTAGCCCACTGAACAAACGTTGTAACAATCAAACCTTATCATACGATGAATCAGAGAGATGTAATTATCGCCTGCGACTTCAGCAGTGCCGCCGCGACGTTCGATTTCCTCGACCGCTTCACCGGCCGCAAACCTTTCGTCAAGATCGGAATGGAGTTATATTATGCTGAGGGGCCCTCTATCGTGCGCGAGATCAAGGCGCGCGGCCACAAGATCTTCCTCGACCTGAAACTCCACGACATACCCAATACGGTCAAGAAGGCGATGGCGGTACTCTCACGTCTGGATGTTGACATGTGCAACCTGCACGCTGCGGGCACCATCGACATGATGCGTGCTGCACTGGAGGGGCTCACGCGTCCCGACGGCACCCGTCCGCTGCTCATAGCCGTTACGCAGCTCACATCGACGAGCGAGGAGCGCATGCGCCGCGAGCTGCTCATCGACGCATCGATCAACGATACCATCATCCACTATGCCCAGAATGCCAAACAGGCAGGTCTCGACGGTGTGGTATGCTCTCCGCTGGAGGCAGGCATGGTAAAGGATGCATGCGGCAAGGATTTCATCACCGTAACGCCGGGCGTACGTTTTGCCGACGGCGAAGTAGGAGATCAGGTACGTGTGACCACACCGGCACGCGCCCGTGAGATCGGAACGGACTACATCGTGGTCGGACGCCCCATAACCCAAGCCGCAGATCCCGTTGCCGCATACGAGCGTTGCGTCAGGGAGTTCATCGGCGAATAAAAACACGTAACTTAAAATACACACGCCGGTATGAAACCGATTAAGTTGTTCTATTTGAAAAGCTGCCCCTTCTGCAAGAAGGCGCTCTCATATATCGACTCTCTCAAGGCCGAGCATCCCGAGTTTGCGGCCATACCTATCGAGATGATCGAGGAGTCGGAGCAGCCCGCTCTGGCCGACAAGTTCGACTATTACTATGTGCCTACCTTCTATGTCGGCGACGAGAAGGTACACGAGGGCGGCATCTACCACGAAGAGGTCGAGGCCGTACTGCGCAAGGCGCTCGAGTAGCCGGAAACCGGCAGAATCACTCTGTAACGGGAATACAGCGTACAAAACGAAACGAATACTGATACACAAAACGAATACTTATTTTATGGAAAAGACCATTGCCAAAGACCTGCTCTCGATAGGGGCCGTATTTCTGCGTCCCGAGCAGCCGTTCACGTGGGCCAGCGGTATCAAAAGCCCCATATATTGCGACAACCGTCTGACGCTCACGGCGCCGCGCGTACGCGATGCCGTCGAGAAGGGGCTTGCCGAGTTGGTAAAGCGCTACTATCCGCAATGTGAGGTGCTGATGGGTACGAGCACCGCAGGCATAGCCCATGCCGCCATCACCGCCACGATACTCGACCTGCCCATGGGATACGTCCGCAGCGGAGCGAAGGATCATGGACGCGCCAACCAGATCGAGGGTCGCCTCGAGAAGGGCGAGAAGGTAGTCGTTGTCGAGGATCTTATCTCGACGGCCGGCAGCTGTGTAGAGGTAGTCAACGTATTGCGTGAGGCCGGAGCCGAGGTGTTGGGCATAGTCAGCATATTCACCTACGGCATGAAGAAGGGGCTCGACCGTCTGGCCGAGGCTCACGTCGAGAACCACTCGCTCTCGAATCTAGACGCTCTGGTCGAGGTTGCGGCCGAGGAGGGTTACATCAAGCCCGAGGCGTGCAAGCGTATACTCGCATTCCGTGATAATCCGTCGGATGAAAGTTGGATCAACAAATAATATCGCCATATCATGAGACACCTGATAGATACTACGGACATATCGGTCGCCGAAGTCGATCAGATACTCGAAACGGCACTCGACATCATCGCCAACCGCAAGAAATACAGCGAGGCATGCAAGGGCAAGAAGCTCGCCACGTTATTCTACGAGCCGAGTACGCGTACGCGCCTTAGTTTCACGTCGGCCATGATGGAGCTGGGCGGCAACGTACTCGGATTCTCGGATGCGGCCTCGTCGTCGGTAAGCAAGGGAGAGACCGTTGCCGACACGGTGCGTGTCATCGGATGCTTCGCCGATATCATCGCCATGCGCCACAGCAAGGAGGGTGCGCCGCTCGTAGCGTCGCACTACGCCAATGTGCCCATCATCAACGCCGGCGACGGCAGCCACGCCCACCCCACGCAGACGCTCACCGACCTGCTCACGATACGCCGCGAGAAGGGACGTCTGAATAACCTTACGATAGGTTTCTGCGGTGACCTGAAGTTCGGCCGTACGGTACACTCGTTGATCAAGGCCCTGTCACGCTATACCGGTATCAACGTCATACTGATCGCCCCCGAAGAGCTCCGCCTTCCGTCATACATCCGCCGCGAGGTGTGCGACAAGAACCATGTGCCGACACGTGAGGTCGAGACGATGGAGGAGGTCATGAGCGAACTCGACATACTCTACATGACACGTGTACAGAAGGAGCGTTTCCTCGACGAGGAGGAGTTCGAGCGTCTGAAAGACAGCTTCATACTCAACCCCGAACGTCTGCGCACCGCCAAGAAGGATATGATAATCCTCCACCCGCTGCCGCGTGTGAACGAGATCACGCGTGCCGTCGACAACGATCCCCGTGCCGCCTACTTCCGTCAGGTGGAGAACGGCAAGTTCGTACGTATGGCACTCATATATACGTTGCTCAAGTGGGCCGAAGAGGAGCGTCCCACCACGCCCACGCCGCGTCTGGACGCCTCGCTCGTAAACAACGACCTGCGCTGCTCGAACCGTCAGTGCATATCGAACAGCGAGGATGTGGATCACCTCTTCCGCAAAACCGAGGACGGAGATCTGCGCTGCGTATATTGTGAGGCTCGTGTAAAGTAAACCCCAAGCCGTATGGTAAAGATAGGAACCCCGTTTACGCCTTCGGGTAAAAAGGCCTTGTTATGCGGGGCGGGAGAGTTGGGCAAAGAGGTAGCCATCGAACTGCAACGCTACGGCGTTGAGGTCGTCGCACTCGACAAATATCCCAATGCCCCCGCCATGCAGGTGGCGCATCGCTCTTACGTTCTGCCCATGACCGACGGAGAGCGTCTGCGTCAAGTTATCGAGGCGGAGAAGCCCGACTACATCATCCCCGAGATCGAGGCCATAGCCACCCCCACACTCGTCGATCTGGAAAAGGAGGGCTATAATGTCATACCCACGGCACGCGCCGCACTGCTTACGATGAACCGTCAGGGCATACGTACGCTTGCTGCCGAGCAGTTGGGGCTGCCAACATCGCCCTACCGTTTCGCTGCAACACGCGAGGAGTTCGAAGAGGCGTTACGTCAGATAGGCGTTCCGTGCGTTGTCAAACCCATCATGAGTTCGTCGGGACACGGTCAGAGTGTCGTGCGCTCGATGGATGAGGCTGACAAGGCTTGGAAATATGCTCAGGAGGGAGGCCGCGCAGGCGGCGGCAGCGTCATAGTCGAAGGCTTCGTCAAGTTCGACTATGAAATAACGCTGCTCACGGTACGCCACAGCGGCGGCACCTCGTTCCTCGAACCCATAGGACACCATCAGGTCGACGGCGACTACCGCGAGTCGTGGCAGCCGCAGGCTATGAGCGAGAAGGCACTGAAAGCCTCCGAAGAGATTGCCGGCAAGATAACCGAGGCATTGGGCGGCTGGGGCATCTTCGGCGTCGAGATGTTTATCCGGGGCGACGAAGTGATATTCAGCGAAGTATCGCCGCGGCCTCACGACACCGGCATGGTAACCATGATTTCGCAAGACCTCTCGGAGTTTGCCCTCCACGCCCGTGCCGTATTGGGACTGCCCGTGCCCGGAATCCGCTTCCACGCACCCTCGGCTTCCAAAGCCATCGTCGTCGAAGGCGACAGCGACAAGGTAGAGTTTGACAACCTCGAAGAGGTACTGAGCGAGCCCGATGTACAGATACGCATCTTCGGAAAAGCCGAAGTCAACGGACACCGTCGTCTGGGTGTCATACTGGCCTGTGCCGATACTGTCGAGGAGGCTTTGGCCAAAGCCGAACGGGCGTATGCCAAACTCAAAATCAACGTGCTTCCCCGATAATTTCGCCACTCATTCCCTTTAAATAGGAGCGGCCAGCCTTTGTAAGGCTGGCCGCTTTTTCGTTGTTCTCCCCGCTTCACCAAGGCCGAGGAGAAAGCTCTACCGGCAACTGACGGTTATGACTTGTGGGTCTCAACAATCTGCGTGGGAGGCAATGTCTCGTTACGACGGGCAACGGCCTCTACCACGGCCTCGGCCAGTTCGGTAAACGCCCGGCCTGTCACCGTATCGCCGTCGAGAGCCACGGGCCGACCTTCGTCGCCGCCTTCGCAAATGCTCTGCACAATAGGAATCTGTCCCAGCAAAGGAATGTTCATCTCCTCGGCCAGACGTTTTGCTCCCTCACGGCCGAAAAGATAATAACGGTTCTGAGGCAACTCGGCCGGCGTAAACCAGGCCATGTTCTCTACCAGACCCAGCACAGGCACATTCACCTTGTCGTTGGTAAACATATCAATACCCTTGCGGGCATCGGCCAAGGCCACTTGTTGCGGGGTCGACACGACAATGGCGCCGGTAATGGCAAGCGTCTGTATGAGTGTCAGGTGTATATCGCTCGTTCCCGGGGGAAGGTCGAGTACAAAATAGTCAAGGTCGCCCCAGTGAGCCTCGGCAATCAGCTGTTTGAGAGCGTTGCTGGCCATACCGCCACGCCACACGACAGCACTGTCGGGATTCACAAAGAATCCTATCGAAAGGAGTTTCACACCATATTTCTCGACCGGAACGATAAGGTCGCGACCGTCGACATTCTCGGCATAAGGGCGTGCCTCTTCGACATCGAACATCTTGGGCATCGAGGGGCCGAAGATATCGGCATCGAGCAGCCCCACCTTATAACCCAGACGGGCCAGTGCCACAGCCAGATTGGCCGAGACGGTCGACTTGCCCACGCCCCCTTTTCCCGAGGAGACGGCAATGATGTTTTTCACCTGGGGCAGGAGTTTTCCGGGAGCGGGAGCCTGCGCCTGACGGCTCTTGACCCGTATATTGCCCTTGATGTCGACATCTTCGCCCACATAGGTGAGTATGGCTGTCTCGGCAGCCTTTACCACCGACTTCTGGAAGGGATCGTTGGCCTTGTCGAAGATGAGGGAAAAGGATACCTTGTTGCCCTCGATACGGATATCATCTTCGACCATTCCTGCGGCTACCAGGTCTTTGCCGGTGCCGGGATACCGCACTGTGGCCAGTGCGTCAAGAATCAGTTTTGGATATATTGCCATAATCAATAAGAAATAATAGTATTCAACACATTATTTGCCCGAAGCCGCTGCGCTGCGCTTGCTGCGGTTGAAGCTGCGGTAAGAATCATACTCAATCTCCACGTCGGGTTCGACATAGGTTTCGCGAGGCTCACACACAAACTGTATGTACTTGATGGTCATGCCCCGGTCGAGCCACTGCTGTTCATAAAAGGTGCGTATGGAGAGTATGTCGTCGTCGATGCCCGAATGGTAGAGGTCATCGGTCTGCACACGCACCGGATAGCCGTTGGCCTTCACCATTTCGCAGGTGTAGGTGTAGAGAAAGGGGCTGTCGCATTTGAGATGTATCAGCCCGTCGGGGCGCTACACGCGGCGATAAAGCTCCATGAAGCGGGTCGAGGTGAGCCGCTTGCGCACCTTCTTCATCTGCGGATCGGGAAAGGTAATCCATATCTCCGACACCTCTCCGGGGGCAAAGAAGTGGTCGATGAGTTCTATCGACGTGCGCAGAAAGGCCACATTGGCGAGCCCCTCCTGCAACGAAGCCTTGGCACCGGTCCACATGCGGGCCCCCTTGATGTCGACACCGATAAAGTTTTTCTGCGGATACTTGCGGGCCAGCCCCACGGCATACTCGCCCTTGCCGCAGCCCAGTTCGAGTACAATCGGATTGTCGTTTCTGAAAAAGTCGGCATTCCAGCGGCCGCGCACCTCGAAACCTTTCTCCCGCAACACGGCAAAGGGATATTGAAAGACATGCGGGTAACCGCTCATGTCGTCGAATTTCTGTAACTTGTTTTTTCCCATACAATATTATAAGTTCTTACATGCGACTGTCAAATCGTATGATATGTTCCACGACAAAGAGGTCGCGTATGTCGCTCTTGCGCACTTCGATGTCGTCGTATTCCTTGTTGGCGCTGCGCAGAATCACCATCGAGGGGTCTTCGTGCTTGCGTATGTACTTCACCATGCGGTAGTCGTCGAGCAGCACGACATATATCTGCCCCCAGAAGATGAGGTCGAGATTGCGTACCTCCCTGATGGCTATCATATCGCCGCAACAGATGACCGGCTGCATACTGTCGCCGCTCACCCTCACGATGCAACTGTCGGGGCTGATGAAAGGCACGTCTATCGCCCCGATGAGACGGTCATTGGAGAACATCATGCTGCGCCCCATGCTGCCGGCGGTAACGTCGACATCGTAGACCTTGGCTCCGTGCCGTACATTGGGCTGTATGGCCGAGGCAGGCAGCGACACGGCCTTGCTGTGCTGGGCCGGCGTCATGTAGAAGACGTTTCCCTGCCCGGTGAGCAGCCAGTCTTTGGAGACACCAAGCCCTACGACTATCTTGTTGATGAGCGAGTCGTTGATGGGCAACTTGCCGTTCACATGTTTGGAAAAATTGGAACGGTCGGTCTTAATGCGGTCGGCAAATTCATTTTGAGTGATTTGCAGCATACGTATCAGGTCTCTGATGCGTGCTATAAGCACATCGTTCGTCATATCGGGATTTTTTTGGGGAGAGGGACTTGCGTTTTTATAAATATCACACGAGCCTATGGGTATATTACCATACCTTTACGACAGCAAAGGTAAGGAAAGGTTTTGAATATCCTATTATTTTAGGTATATTTTTTATCTCCAACCTGTTGATTTATTTCATATTCATGGTATTTATACCCATCGTGTTTCAATAAAATGGTATTTCCGGGAGAGAAGCGACCTATATTTTAGGATTGTTGTATCGGAGGAACGGGAACCTCCGGACTTGGGACTTTGTCGCCTCTCTCCCCGGAAATGCTCCGGAAAGGAATGACTTATGACAGAACTGAACACTCGCCACCTGGCTCTGCTGTGCGCCGCACAGTTTATCGCACATTTCGACTACGACGACCTGGTCGACAACCGCTACCGCAGCGAATACGAAACCACGACAGAGGGTATTCCGCTGCGGCTGCACTGCCGGGCCCGCTTCGACAAGCAGAGAGAACGCATTGTCGACTTTGATTTCGATGTCGAAAGCGACAACCGCCGCACAGTGCTGCGCATCGTCGGGTCGATGCAGGAGGCCCGAGACAAGGCCCGACAGTGGATCAATGCCTACCTCGACAACTACCGCACCTATTGCCCGCGCGAGGTGGAGGCATAAAGAGGCCGGGATATAAAAAAAGACTTGCCCGACAGGGGTCGGGCAACTCTTGCTCTATACTTGACTGTAAATATTATTTGTTTACGGTAGCCATGTGAGCGATGAGGTCGAGCACTTTGTTGGAGTAGCCGATTTCGTTGTCATACCAAGAAACGACTTTTACGAAAGTGTCGGTCAGAGCGATACCGGCTTTGGCATCGAAGATAGAAGTGCGGGTGTCGCCGAGGAAGTCCGACGAAACAACTGCATCTTCGGTATATCCCAGTACACCTTTGAGTTCGCCTTCCGAAGCCTCTTTCATAGCGGCGCAGATTTCGGCATAGGTAGCGGGTTTAGCCAGGTTTACGGTGAGGTCAACAACCGAAACATCGAGGGTCGGAACACGCATCGACATACCGGTGAGTTTGCCGTTGAGTTCGGGAATAACTTTACCTACGGCTTTGGCAGCACCGGTCGACGAGGGGATGATGTTGCCCGAAGCAGCACGGCCACCACGCCAGTCTTTCATCGAAGGACCGTCAACGGTTTTCTGAGTAGCGGTGGTAGAGTGTACGGTGGTCATCAAACCATCGGTGATACCCCATTTGTCGTTCAATACTTTGGCGATGGGAGCCAAGCAGTTGGTGGTGCAAGAAGCATTCGAAACGAATTTCTGACCGGCATAGGTCTTTTCGTTTACACCGCATACAAACATGGGGGTGTCGTCTTTCGAGGGAGCCGACATAACTACATATTTGGCACCGGCATCGATATGGCCTTGGGCTTTTTCTTTGGTCAGGAAGAGACCGGTCGACTCAACAACGTATTCAACACCTACAGCGTCCCATTTCAGGTCGGCGGGATTTTTCTCGGCGGTTACGCGGATTTTCTGACCGTTTACGATAAGTTGGCTGTTTTCAACATCAGCCTCGATGGTACCGTCGAACTGGCCGTGCATCGTATCGTATTTGAGCATATATGCCAAATAATCTACGGGACACAAGTCGTTGATGGCAACGATCTGGATGTCGTTTCTCTTCTGAGCGGCACGGAACACGAAACGTCCGATACGGCCGAAACCATTAATACCTACTTTAATCATTGTTCTAAGTTTTAAAAGGTTATATAATAACGATTTTTTACTCGAATCTGTTCAAATCCTATTCTGGATTTTCACGACGCAAAGGTAGCTATTTTATCTTTACGCTCGCATCTTTTTAGGGAAAAATTAGTGTCTATTATACCCTATTTCCTTGAAAATTTTTGATTTAACTCCTATTTTGACAGGTATAGTTTGCAAAACAGCGTTTATTCTCCGGAGGCTCTCCGCATATCCGCCACCGTCTGCCGACAGATACCGGCAGGAGGTACTCAATATGTCATCGAATTTTAATTACGGAAATTTTTCCACAAAAGAAATTCATCTTACCTTTGTCATGATGCAAAAACATCGCTTTGCAACATCGTAAAAAAGATTGTATAACCCCTTTAATGGAAAAATCATGGCAAAAATTACCGTAATAGGCGCCGGAAATGTAGGCGCAACCTGCGCCAATATTCTGGCGTTCAACGAAGTGGCAAGTAAAGTCGTACTGCTCGACATCAAAGAGGGCGTGTCCGAAGGCAAAACCCTCGACATGAGACAGACGGCCACACTGCTCGGATTCGACACCAAAATAAGCGGCGTAACCAACGACTACACCAAGACGGCCGGCTCCGACGTCGTCGTCATCACCTCGGGCATACCCCGCAAGCCGGGCATGACCCGCGAAGAGCTCATCGGTGTCAACGCAGGCATCGTCAAGAGTGTTACCGAGAATGTGCTGGCCCACTCGCCCAACGCCATCATCGTGTGCGTAAGCAACCCCATGGACACGATGACCTACCTCATACAGAAAACGACCGCCCTCTCCAAGCACCGTGTCATCGGTATGGGCGGAGCCCTCGACAGCTCGCGCTTCAAATGCTACCTGAGCAAAGCACTCAACGCCAACCCCAACGAAATAGAGGGCATCGTCATCGGCGGACACGGCGATACCACCATGATACCGCTGGTGCGCTTTGCCACCTACAAGGGTATTCCCGTCACCGAGCTGCTCGACAAGGCCACGCTCGACCAGGTAGTAGCCGATACCATGGTGGGCGGTGCCACCCTCACCAAGATGCTGGGCACCTCGGCCTGGTATGCTCCCGGAGCCGCTGCCGCCTACGTGGCCGAGGCCATCATCAAAGACCAGAAAAAAGTGGTACCTTGCAGCGTATACCTCGAAGGTGAATATGGCGAGAACAACATCTGCATAGGCGTACCCGTGGTTCTGGGCCGCACCGGCTGGGAGAAAATCGTCGATTACCCCCTCAACGACGAAGAAAAAGCCCTCTTCAAGGCCAGTGCCGACGCCGTGCGTAAAACCAACGGCGCACTCAGCCTCTAACCCCCGAAGGCTGTACAACCTCAGCCCCACCCCACAACGGCTGCACCGCACAGTGCAGCCGTTTTTTACGGCCCTCGCCCAAAATTTATCTAAAAAAGAGAGACCGAAGAGAAGATATGATGCAAAATATTTCCTATTTTTGAGAACGAATCTTTTAAAAACAGAATATCATGATTGAAAAAATCAACTTTAACGGCCTTCCCGCCGTACATTTCGCCGCAGGAGGCTACGAAGCCGTCATGGTACCTTCGGTCGGCGCCAACGTTGTAAAACTCCGGCACACGGCCACCGGCATCGACATACTGCGCACACCCGACGCCGAAGAGATGGACAACTTCAAGGAACGGCCCCAAATATACGGGCTCCCGCTGCTCTTCCCGCCCAACCGCATCGCCGACGGCACCTACACCTTTGAAGGGCGCAAATACCAGTATCCCATCACCATACCGGCTCAGAACAACTACCACCACGGCATCATCAAAGGCGAACCGTTTGTCGTGTCGCGCACCGTCGACGGCGAAGGCTTTGCCGAGGTCGAAGCTGTCTATTACAGCAACGCCTTCAACGATGCCATCTTCCGCGACTTTCCCCACGAATTCTGCTGCCGCATGATATTCCGTCTCGACGCCGACGGCCTGCACCAGACCACCGTCTTTGAGAACCTCAGCGACCGCGACATGCCGGTGGGCATGGGCTTCCACACCCCCATACGCGTACCCTTCACCGCCGACGGCAAAGCCGAGAACTACCGCCTGCGCCTCTCGGTGGGCAAACGCATGGAGATGAACGAGCGTACACTCCCCACCGAAAAACTGCTCGACTTCACCGCCGCCGAAGCACCCCTGCGCACCGAAGGCATCGCACCCTGCGGCGAAGCCATGGAGTGGGCGCTGGTGAACGAAACGCTCACCGTTGGCGGGCATCCCTACAACGGCGCCATCATGACCGACACCGCCAGCGGCTGGTCGGCCTGCTACGAAGTCGACGAGAACTTCAAATACTGGACCTTCTGGAACAACGGAGGCAACGTACCCTACGCCTGCCCCGAGCCGCAAAGCTGGGCTACAAACGCCCCCAACCTCTCCGACCCCGAAGCCTACGGCTTCCGCCACATCGCTCCCGGCGGTGAGTTCCGCGCCTCGACCCACCTCTTCGTCAGCAACAAGATGTAACTTTTCCGTACTAAAAAATCCGAGACATTGTCTCGGATTTTTTAATTCTCAATACATAGGAAGTATAAGAGTTCCCTCACAATCCAATGCATATATATTATCAAATTCATACGTTCCTGTAATGTTCATGGTTGAAGGAGAAGTAAAATCTAAAATCATATCATACTTATAGTAGACATATTTACTACCCATCAACAGACACTCTATTTTAAATTTTAAATTAGCCTTATTAGTTGCTATCTTCTTATAAGTATAATAAGTTGTAGAATATGCATACTTATAATTTGAGAGACCTTCATTGGAGCTTATTATCTGAAATTTAAAAGGATTGGTCTTTCCAAAGTCAGATCTTCGTTGTTCTCCGCTATTCAATGTTAATATTATCTCACCTTGCCAAGTCAAAACCGACCCTGGGTGTAAAGTTTCTGGCGCATAATCAGCCACCTTTCCGTCCAAAGGGGATGACGTAAGGAAATCACTATCGCCATCATTATCACCACAAGCAGTAAATAAAATCGTCATCATGATCGACATAATGACAAATTGCCATCGTTTAGTTTGTTTTTTCATAGTGTTTATATTATAAAGATGTAAAAAGAATTATTTGTATTAAATTAGGGCCAATTATTCCCTGCAAAATACAAAATACATATAAAAACAGTTTACATATTTTCAATTCTTGATAACCCGCACGGGCATCCGCTCCCACAGACCGGCAGGGATAAGACGCCAGAAAAAGACCAGCACGGCAAAGCGCCAGTCGATGACCACCCGGCGACGGCGGCGCTCAATGGCTCTGAACACCTTGCGGGCCACAGGCTGCAATGGCATGAGCATGGGATAGTGCCTTGTTGAGCAGGTCGGTGGCCACAAATCCGGGACGTATGTCGGTAAAGGTTATACGCAGCTTGCGCATGCGTGAGAGCTGCGACAAGGCATCGAGATAGGTGTTCTGCAACCGTTTGGAGGCCGAGTAGGCGGTTGCCGAACCGAGGCCGCGGGTACCGGCGACAGAGGTAACCACGGCTATCTGCCCGCCGCCCTGCCGGGCGAAATAGTTGTAGGCGGCCGTTACCATGCGGGTAAAGCCCATGACATTGGTCTCCATCGTACGCAACTCGACAGCCGGGTCGAGTGTCGGATTCTGCGCACCGATGCCCGAGACATGGCAATAAATGTCCATGCCACCCAGTTTGTCGACCAGTCGCAGCATCTCCGCTGCCGACGATTCGCGCGTGATGTCGATGCAGGCGGCTACGACCTGCGAGGGGGCCGACATGCGGAGTGTTTCAAGCGGCTCGGCCCGCCGGCCTGCAATGGCTACCCGCCACCCTTTGGCAATACACAACCGGGCCAACTCCAAGCCTATGCCCGAAGTTGCTCCCATGATAAAGACTCGTTTCGTGGTTTCCATAACCGAAATATTTCAGGTATCCTTGTTTTGCAAATATATTCTTTTTTCTGTTATATGCAACACGTCCGTGCCATTTCCCGACAAGAGCCGGTACAAAAAGAGAGGCCCGCTTTCGTGCGGGCCTCTCCATGTATTGTCGCATCGGTGATGCATCAATCAATGATATCGAAACCGGTATAGGGAACCAGCACCTTGGGTATGCGTATTCCTTCGGGAGTCTGGTTGTTTTCGAGCAAGGCGGCTACGATACGGGGCAATGCCAGCGCGCTGCCGTTGAGGGTGTGAGCCAGGCGTATCTTCTTGTCGGCGCCACGGAAGCGGCATTTAAGACGGTTGGCCTGGTAGCTTTCGAAGTTGGAGACGGAGCTCACTTCGAGCCAGCGTTTCTGAGCGGCCGAGAACACCTCGAAGTCGAAGGTGATGGCCGAGGTGAAACTCATGTCGCCACCGCAGAGTCGGAGAATATGCCACGGCAGTTCGAGGCGCTCGACCAGCGTCTGTACATAATCTATCATCTCTTTGAGCGACTCATAAGAGTGGTCGGGGTGCTGTATCTGCACAATTTCTACCTTGTCAAACTGGTGCAAACGGTTGAGGCCGCGCACATCTTTTCCGTACGAACCGGCTTCGCGACGGAAGCAGGCCGAGTAGGCCGTGTTGCGAATGGGGAGCTGCGACTCGTCGAGTATCACATCGCGGTAGAGGTTGGTTACCGGCACCTCGGCGGTGGGTATGAGGTAGAGGTCGTCTTCGTTGCAGTGGTACATCTGTCCCTCCTTGTCGGGGAGTTGTCCGGTGCCGTAGCCCGATGCGGCATTCACCACATAAGGGGGTTGCACTTCGAGATAACCGGCCTCGCGGGCGCTGTCGAGGAAGAAGCTGATGAGGGCCCGTTGCAGACGGGCTCCTTTGCCCTTGTACACGGGAAATCCGGCTCCGGTAATCTTCACACCGAGCTCAAAGTCGATGAGGTCGTACTTGCGGGCCAATTCCCAGTGGGGCAGAGCATCGGCGGGCAGGTCGGGTATGACACCGCCCGAGCGTTCTACAACATTGTCTTCGGCCGTGCGGCCCTCGGGCACCATGTCGCAAGGGGTATTGGGTACGGAGAGGAGTATGTCGGTAATTTCCGATTCGGCCGTGGTCATGGCCTCTTCGAATTTCTTGTTCGACTCTTTCATTTCGGCCACTTGGGCTTTCACGGTTTCGGCTTCGGCGGTGCGGCCCTCTTTCATGAGTTTTCCGACTTGTGCCGAGAGACCTTTCAGCTCGGAAAGGCTCTTGTCAAGCTCCATCTGCGACGAGCGACGCACCTTATCGAGTTCCAAGACTTTGGCAATCGCCTCACGGGCGTCGAAATGTTTTTTTGCCAGCTTCCGAATAATTTCTTCGGGATTCTCTTTGATGGCGGCAAGTGTAAGCATAATTTATCTTTTTAGTATAAACAACAATTCTTTTGAAACATCATGCCAGCAGAGCTTTTACCTTCTCCGATATGGCTTTGCCGTCGGCTTTTCCGGCCAGTTTCTTGGAGGCAACACCCATCACCTTTCCCATCTCCTTGACCGAGGTGGCTCCCACTTCGGCGATGATGGCCTTGATAGCCTCTTCGAGCTCGGCATCGCTCATGGGCTGGGGCAGGTACGACTCGATGACTGCGGCTTCGGCCAACTCGGGCTCGGCCAGGTCGGGACGGTTCTGCTCGGAATAGATCTGGGCACTCTCGCGGCGTTGCTTGGCCATCTTGGCCAGAATTTTGAGAGCCACGTCGTCGTGCAGTTCACCATCGGCGCCTTTGGCGGTCTTGGCTTCGATAAACTCTTTTTTGATACCGCGCAGGGCTTCGAGACGCTGTTTGTCGCGGGCCAGCATGGCGGCCTTGATATCGTTGCTGATTTGATCAAATAAACTCATATCTTCTTTTGTTTTAAATTTTTATTCGGTTTTATCAAAAAGTATCACGCCGTTGCCGTTGTAGTTGACCTCGGCAGCGGTCTCCTCGGCCGAAGCGGTGCGCAACAGCTGCTTGGCAAAGTTGCCGGGACGGTCGTAGGTAGGCGTACGGTCGATTTTTTCGAGAATGGCGTTGTCGTCCATCTGTGCGACGGTGAGTATGACATACTCCTTGTCGCCGGGGTAGGCCTTGTCGACATCTATCATCTTGTCGCCGAAGTCCGAGGCGAGAATGGTTACCTTCACTTTTCCTTCGAGCGTATCGTCGATGGTAATACCCGAGATGGTCTTTACCCCGTCGAAGCGGGCCATAAACTCGTTCAGCTCCTTGAACTCGTCCATCACCACCTGGTCGTCTGCACTGGAACTCAGGTAGAGGTTGATGAGTATGCGTTTGGCCTTATAGAGGTTGTCGGCCGCCAGCAGGGGCGAATGCAGGGCATCTTCGATGGCCTTGGTGATACGGTGCTCACCCTCGCCAAATCCGCTGCTCATCACGGCGACACCGCCATTTTCGAGGGTGCGGCGCACATCGGCGAAGTCGAGGTTGATATATCCTTTCACGGTAATCAGCTCGGCGATGCTCTTGGCGGCAACGGTCAGGGTCTCGTCGGCCTTCTTGAAGCCGTTGAGCCAGGTAAGGTCGGGGTAGACCTTGCGCAGATTTTCGTTGTTGATGACCAGCAGCGCATCGACATTCTTGCGCAAATCTTCCACGCCGGCCAGGGCCTGCTTTATCTTGAACTCGGCCTCCCAGGCAAAGGGTATAGAGACAATGCCTACGGTGAGAATACCCAGACTGCGGGCGACACCTGCGATGACCGGCGACGCACCGGTACCGGTACCGCCACCCATACCGGCGGTGATGAAGACCATATCGGTATCGTCGTTGAGCAACTCCTTGATGCGGTCGACACTCTCTTCGGCCAGCTGACGGGCTACCAAGGGGTCGCCTCCGGCACCCCGACCGGGACCGAGAAGGAGCGTGCGGGGTATCTTGGTCCCGCGCATGGCCTGCTTGTCGGTATTGCACAGGACAAATGTTACATCTTTTATTCCTGTACGGAACATGTTCTCCACGGCGTTTCCTCCGCCGCCACCGACACCTATCACCTTGATGATGGCGGGCAATTCCGAGCGTTCATCGATATCGAACTGCGGTTTATCGTTGTATTCGTCCATAGTGCCTGATAGTTATCGGTTAGTTTTCCTTATCCATTTCTTCGTTTACCTTATCCCAAATCGTCTTCCACAAAGGAGATTTTTGAGATTTCGTATTGCCGGAATTCTGTCTTTCGGCAGAGACTGCCGGTTGGGGTTCCGGCTCGGGAGCCGGTGTTACGGCGGGCTCTTCTTTCCGCTCAACCACGGGAACAGCCGCACATATCTCGTGTCCCAAGAGCAACAAGCCGATAGCCTGTACCGAGGCCATTCCGTTCACGCTTTGGGGGAGTGATACGTTGAGGAGCGTACCTTGGCACACATCGAGCGAGGTCTCTTTCGACAAAAGCGGCTTCAACCCTTTTATCAACGAGCCACCACCTATGAGGGTGATTCCCGACGAGAAAGTCCGGGCATCGGCACCCGCCAACTGCGCCTTTACATTGGCCACAATCTCACCCAGACGAGCGGTTATCACCTCTTCGATTTCAGCGGCCGTGAAGTCAAAATAGTAGTCTTTCATATCCCAGTCGACCGGCTGTGAGGCATCGGTCTGAGGCTGGTAGGCTTTCTTGATGGCTTCGGCTTCCGACTCCTTTACATGGAGGGAACAGATGTCGCGAGTGATGTTGTTGCCTCCCAAAGGTATGGTTATCGTCGACAGGAAATAGCCGTCTTTGTAGAGAGAAAGGGTTGTCGTCTGAGCGCCGAAATCGAGCAAAACGCACCCTTGACGCCGCTCCTCAACCGAGAGTACGGCGGCGGCTGCCGCATGGGCCGTGCAGATATAACCGGCTATGGGCATATTGGCCTGTTCAAAAGCCTTATCGATATTACGCTTGTGTATTTCATTGCCCACAATAAGGCGATATGATGCCCGCACCTCGGAACCATACTGGCCGCAAGGGTCTTGCGTGGAACGTCCGTCGACACGGAATTCTCCGGGTATGACATCGAAGATGACCAGATTGTTTTCCAGCACACGGCCGCGTGCCTCCGATTCCAGATCGGCCAATAACGTCTCATCTATGGGAGACTCCAAAGAGATGGTTCTCACGATGGGGAAATCGATAGAGCGTACCGACTGTCCACTCACCCCCACATAAGCCTTGCCAATCTTACTCGGCGAAATGCGGGTTTCGAGACGCCGGAAAATCTGAGACAACTTGAAGGCGACGTCGGAGACATTAATGATTCGTCCCCGTTTGATAGCGTCCTTGCTCTCCACGATTTCTACCGCATCAACCACAAAACGGCCCGCGTCATCGCGGTGGCCGGCAGCTCCGGTAATGTGTGTGGAGCCTAAGTCGACAGCTACAATATACTTCTTTGGGTCTTGCATATCTTGATGTTCTTCTATTCTACTTTCGTCGGGTACACACCACCTGGTCTTTGTATTTGAGGTTAATGGTACTGTATTTGTTCCAGCCACACTGCGAGAACGCCTGCTCATAAAGACACCGGAGGTTGTCGAGTTTCTCTTCATAGGCAGTGAGCGGCCCCATGAGAATGCGGTGATCGCCTACACGAGGTATCAGTTCTACATTCTGATTACCGTCGACATATATTTGCTCGATTTGCGCCTGCCAGAAATCGTTTTCCCGCAGGAAACAGGCAAACGGATAGAGCGACTCCCGCGCAAAGGCCGACGTGATGTGGCCGGTGGCCACCGGCACCGAAACGGCCTCGGGCAGGTCGGCGGGCATTATTTCGCCGTTTTCATCGAGAAAATAGGCTGCACTGTCGCCCAGGACACGCAGCACGGGTACCCGCTGGGTAAGGTCTATGCGCAACAGTCCCGAAGGGGTCTTGTAGCACCTCATCTCCTCGATGAGACGGTTGGCCGACAGAAGTTCTTCTATCTCTTCGGTATCGATATCCCGCAACGGGGTGCTTTCCTTTGCCGAGATATGCCGTGCCAGATATTTACTCACCTCATCGGCCGATACATAACGCACCCGTGCGCTGTCGACCACCGTCACACGGAAGCCCTTATACAGGCGACTGTGCGCGACGGCCTCTCCCCATACCAGCGACACCAGCAGGTAAAGAGCGAGAAGCGCGGCCACTATGTAGGTAAGATAACGTTTCATCGGGCAAGTATCTCCTCTTTTATCGCCGGCAGCAGGCGGTCTATATCGCCGGCTCCGAGTGTAATAAGGACTTCAAAGTTACGGCCTTTTATTGTTTCGAGCAACTTTTCTTTACTACAAAGCTCTTTCTTTTTGCATTTTACCTTGTCAAAAATGATTTGCGAGGTAACGCCGGGTATCGGTTTTTCGCGTGCCGGGTAGATATCGAGCAGTATCAGTTCGTCGGCCAGCGACAGCGATTCGGCGAATTCATCGCAAAAATCGTGTGTCCGGCTATACAGATGGGGCTGGAATATCACCGATATTTTCTTGTCGGGATACAAGGCCCGCAATGACGTAAGGCTGGCCTTTATCTCGTCGGGGTGATGGGCATAGTCGTCGATGAGAACCGTCTGCCCCTCGCGTATCCAGTAATCGAAACGACGCCGGGCTCCGGCAAAACTTTTCATGGCCCGGCGCATCTCATCGGGGGTAACGCCGTTGAGCCAGGCCAGCGCCATGGCTGCCACACCGTTCTCTATATTGACCCGCACGGGCACACCCAGGTCGATGTCGGCGACAACGCCTTCGGGGTAGACCCAGTCGAAGAGAATCTTCCCGCCGCCCATGCGGATATTGCGGGCATAGAAATCGCCTCCGTCGTCGAGCGAATAGGTATAGAGACGCACACCGGGCACCGGCTCGGGGCGCAGAGACAGCCCCTTTTTCATAATCAGCACACCATCGGGACGTATCAGCGTGGTAAAGTGGCGGAAACTTTCGAGGTATGCCTCATAGGTGCCATAGATGTCGAGGTGGTCGGGGTCGGTAGCCGTAATCACCGCCATATAGGGCCGCAGGTGATGAAACGAACGGTCGTACTCGTCGGCCTCTATGACGACCAGGTCGCTACGGTCGGAAAGTATGAGGTTGCTGTCGTAGTTTTTCAATATACCACCGAGAAAGGCGCTGCACCCCACGGCCGACTGGGCCAGGATATGGGCTGTCATGCTCGATGTTGTCGTCTTCCCGTGTGTGCCGGCGACACAGAGGCCGCGGCTTTCGCGGGTTATGAGGCCCAACAGCTCGGCCCGCTTCACCACACAGAAACCCTGCTCACGAAAATATGCGAGCCCCTCGTGGGTATCGGGCACGGCCGGTGTGTAGACAACGAGCGTTGTCTCGGGGTCGCGGAAAGACGACGGTATCAACCCGGCCGACTCGTCGTAGAAAAGACGCGCGCCCTCGCGTTCAAGAGCCTCGGTCAGCGCCGTTCGGGTGCGGTCATAGCCGGCCACCATGAATCCTTTGGCCAGACAATAGCGCACCAGCGCACTCATGCCGATGCCACCCGCACCGACAAAATAGATAGATGTATAGGCTGTCAACGCTTTCATTTCGATTTCCTCTCCGCTACAATTTCCAATATGATGTCGGCAATACGCGCAGCCGAATCGCGCTGCGCCAGGGCCAGGATACGCTGATGCATCTTTTCGAGCAGGGTGTCGTTCTGCACAATTTCCACGGCCGTGTCGATAAGACGGTTCACCGCCTCACTGTCGGGCACGAGCAGAGCCGCCCCCTTCTCCGAGAGCGCCATGGCATTCTTGGTCTGATGGTCTTCGGCCACATTGGGCGAAGGCACCAGAATAGCCGGTTTGCCCAGGAGACAAAGTTCCGAAATGGAACCTGCTCCGGCACGAGACACCACTAGGTCGGCCGCTTTATAGGCCATATCCATGCGGGCGATAAAGGGGGTCTGCACGACATAATCGTAATGCTTGTCTTTCATCGCTGCGCGAATGGTGGCTTCATAGTAACTGCCGCTCTGCCAGATGAGCTGCACTTCATGGCCGGGAATGTGGTCAATGGCAGCCATGACACTCTGGTTGAGGGTGCGTGCCCCCAGGCTGCCGCCGACTATCAGAATCGTCTTTTTCTTCGGGTCAAGGCCGAAAAAGGCGATGGCCTCTTCGCGCGAGCAGGTTATATCCTGCAACGACTGACGCACGGGGTTTCCCGTGAGAACGATGCGCTCCTTGGGGAAGAAGCGTTCCATATTGTCGTAGGCAACACATATCTTCACCGCCTTTGAAGCCAACAGCTTGTTGGTGACGCCGGCATAGGAGTTCTGTTCCTGAATCAAGGTAGGCACGCCACAACGGGCAGCCGCCCACAAGGTGGGGCCACTGGCATATCCACCCACGCCCACGGCAATATCGGGACGGAACTTTTTTACGATGGAACGGGCCTTGTAAAGGCTCTTCACCAGCCGATAGAGCACCTTGAAGTTTTTCCAGAGGCGGGTGCGCGAGAATCCGCTGATGGGAAGTCCCACAATCTGGTATCCGGCCGCCGGCACCTTCTCCATCTCCATACGGTCTTCGGCTCCGACAAAGAGTATCTCGGCCTGCGGACATTTTTCTTTCACCGCATTGGCAATGGAGACAGCCGGGAATATATGCCCGCCGGTGCCACCGCCACTTACCAACAGTCTTATCTTACTTGACATCTTTCTTATGTTATATTTGAGCCGGGTTGGGAGCCGATATGTCGCCCGACTCCTCTGCCAGAGGCTCTTTTATCTGTTCATTTTTCCCGGCCTGTCGGGCATAGCGGCTGACGCTGAGCATGATACCGAAATAGGCACTGGTAATGAGAAACGAGGTTCCACCCCGGCTCACCAGCGGCAACGGCTGCCCCGTAACCGGGAAGAGACCCACCGAGACACCCATGTTTATCAGCGCCTGGAAGGCTATCATCATGGCCAGCCCCGTGATGAGGAATGCCGGGTAGGCCTTCTCGCAGCGGCGGGCTATCACACCCGCCCGCAGAAGCATGGACATATAGAGCAGCATGACGAAGATACCCCCCACCATACCCATCTCTTCGACGATGATGGCATAGATAAAGTCGGAGAATGCCTGCGGCAGGAAATCGCGCTCCCGGCTGTTACCCGGGAAGACCCCGAACACACCGCCGTTGGCCACCGCCATATAGGCGTGTTGGGGCTGGTAATTATCCTTTCCTATCTTCTCTTCGTAGGCCGGTTTACCAAAATTCTCAACAAAACGCATGGTACGCGCCCCCACCGTAGTGAGGCGGGAATCGCCCAAAACGGGGAACGGTTTTTTCTCGGTCTGCTCATATTGATACATCTTTACCGACACCGGAACAATTATAGCCAGAGCCACTATCACGGCGGCAGCCAGTATGGCCAGTTTCTTGGTCTCGACCCCGGCCACCATCATCATGCAGAAACCTACCAAGGCCAGCAGTGCCGACGTCGAGAAGTTGTCGACAAAGATGAGGAACGAGAAAACAGCCACTACAATGAGGCTCCACTTGAAGGCATCGGGCGTAACCTTTCCGGTATCCTTATAACGGAAACGGGCCAGGATAAAGGCCAGCGTAATGATGGTGGATAGCTTGGCCAACTCCGACGGCTGTATCGACACGCCGAAGATATTGAGCCAACGGCTGGCGTCGTTCACATTCGAGCCGAAGATGTCGACCCAGAGCATGAGGAGAAACGACAGCGGCGTAAGGACAAGCATCAGCAACTTACACCACTTGTAGTGAAAGTTGTGCATGACAACCACCAGAGCCGTTCCTGCCAGTACAAACGATATCTGCCGCATGGCCGGACCCAGGAAATCGCCCCCACGGCGGGTGAGGAAACTCGACGAACTGTACACCTCGACAATGGAGATGATACACAGCACGAAGTAGACCCCCCAGAGGAAACGGTCGCCCTTGAATATGGTATTGTTTTCGTTCATTTCGCACGTACAATTTGCAGGTACTACAAGCGGCACACACACTCCTTAAACTGCCGGCCGCGGTCTTCGTAGCTGGTAAACAGGTCGAAGCTGGCACAGCAGGGCGAGAGCAACACCGTATCGCCGGGCTCGGCAGCGGCAAATGCCTTCTCGACAGCCTCCTGCATCGACAGGGCATCGCCGGCCATGGCCACTTTACCGTCGAAAAAGTCGTGCAGCTTGCGGTTGTCGACACCGAGGCATACGATGGCCTTGACCTTCTTCTCGACCAAGGCCTCGATTTCGGTATAGTCGTTACCCTTGTCCTTGCCGCCGAGAATAAGCACGACAGGAGTCGTCATGCTTTCCAGCGCATACCAGCACGAGTTGACGTTGGTGGCTTTGGAGTCGTTGATAAACGATACTCCGCGCACGGCGGCCACTTTTTCGAGGCGATGCTCCACCCCCTTGAAATCGGACAGGGCCTCGCGCACCTTCTCTTTCTTTATATCCAGAATACGGGCCGAAATACCGGCAGCCATCGAGTTATAGAGATTATGGCGTCCCGGCAACGAGAGTTCCTCCTCGGGCATGACAAAGAGGTCGCCGGGGGTCTCGATGCAGAGCTGCTCATCTTCGACATAAGCCTTTACACCCTCTTCGTGGGTCTCGGCAAAGGGATAGAGCCGGGCCTTCAACGGATACTTCGACAACTCGCGGGTGATGATGGGGTCGTCGTTCCAGAAGATGAAAGCATCGTCTTCGGTCTGGTTCTGGGAAATCCTGAACTTGGCGTCGACATAGTTCTGCATATTGTGTCCGTAGCGGTCGAGATGGTCGGGCGTGATATTCAGCAGCACGGCAATGTCGGCCTTGAAACGGTACATGTTGTCGAGCTGGAAACTGCTCAACTCTATGACGTAATAATCGAAATTTTCGGTCGCCACCTGCAAGGCCAGGCTCTTGCCCACATTCCCGGCCAGGCCCACATGCAGACCGGCCTTCTTCAAGATGTGATAGGTGAGCAGCGTGGTGGTTGTCTTGCCGTTGCTGCCGGTGATGCATATCATGCGGGCATGGGTGTAGCGCCCGGCAAACTCTATCTCCGAAATCACAGGCGTACCCTTTTCTTTGAGGGCCACCACCAGAGGAGCAGTCTCGGGAATACCGGGGCTCTTCACCACCTCATCGGCACAAAGAATCTTCTCGGCCGTGTGGCCGCCCTCCTCCCACTCGATGCCATAATCGTCGAGTTGTTTTTTGTAGACATCCTTGATGCCCGACATATCCGAGACAAAGACATCATATCCCTTGACCTTGGCCAAGACTGCGGCACCGGCACCACTCTCGCCGGCGCCCAATACGACAATGCGTTTTTTCATTTTTATCGAGTTTTCAACGTTACCAGAGTCATTACCGCCAAGATGATGCCGACAATCCAGAAGCGAACCACGATTTTCGATTCGGGTATCGGGGCAAAGGGTTTCTTCCACAAGGCATCGATACTGTCGCCGGCCTTCTGGAAATGGTGATGCAAAGGCGCCATCTTGAAGAAGCGGCGACCCTCGCCATAGCGGTGTTTGGTGTATTTAAAATAAGATACCTGCATGATGACAGACAGGCTCTCTACCAGGAATATCCCGCACAGGAGCGGTGTGAGCAGCTCCTTGTGTATCAGCACGGCAAAGACACCGATGATACCGCCTATCGTGAGGCTGCCGGTGTCGCCCATAAAGACTTGGGCCGGGAAGGCATTGTACCACAAGAAGCCGATGGTTGCTCCGATAAAGGCACACGAGAAGACCACCAGCTCTTCACTGCCCGGTATATACATGATATTCAGGTATGAGGCATAGGCTATGTGGCCCGACAGGTAGGCCATGATGGCCAGTGCCACGCCGATGATGGCCGACGAGCCGGTGGCAAGGCCGTCGAGGCCGTCGGTAAGGTTGGCACCGTTTGAAACGGCCGTTACCACAAGAATCGTAACCAGAATGAAGATAATCCAGCCGGCCGTCTGGGCATGGTCGCCGAGGAAAGGCACCAGGTCGGCATAGTCGAAGTTGTTGTTTTTCACAAACGGTATGGTGGTCTGCGTCGACTTGATATTCTCGGGCATATATTGTACCTCGGCCGTATCATCCTTCTGCACGGTGATGTTTTCCCGTATCACAACATCGGGACTCAGATAGAGCGAAAGCCCGACGATAAGCCCCAAGCCCACCTGTCCGAAAATCTTGAAGCGTCCGTGCAGCCCCTCCTTGTTATGGTGTTTGAGCTTCATGTAGTCGTCGAGGAAACCGATGGCTCCCATCCACACGGTCGTAATGAGCATCAATATCATGTATATGTTGTCGAGGCGTCCCACCAGCAGGCAGGGCACCAGTATGGATATGATGATGATGATACCCCCCATCGTCGGAGTGCCTTTTTTCGACATCTGGCCTTCCAGTCCGAGGTTGCGCACGATTTCGCCTATCTGCATGCGTTGCAGGCGCGAGATAATGCGCCGGCCTATAATGGTGGAGATGAACAGCGACAAGATAAGTGCCATGCCCGAGCGGAACGATATATACCGGAATACTCCCGTTCCGGGAATATCCCACTCATCGAGCAGTTGAAACAACGGATACAACATTTTTTCTTTCCTTATCTATATTATATGTATATGATTACTCGGCACAGGATTCGCCGAACAGGCGTTCGACCTCTTCTCTGTCGTCGAAATGATGTTTCACTCCCTCTATCTCCTGATAGTCTTCATGGCCTTTGCCGGCAATGAGCACGACATCGCCCGGCTGGGCAAACTGGGTGGCGGCACGTATGGCTTCGCGCCGGTCGACGATAACCAGTGTCTTGCGGCGCTGTGCGGCATCGAGGCCGGCCACCATGTCGTCGAGAATATCCTGCGGCTTTTCAAAGCGGGGATTGTCCGAGGTGAGTATCAGCCGGTCGCTCCACTTGGCCGCCTCCTGAGCCATGAGGGGGCGTTTGCCCTTGTCGCGGTTTCCTCCGGCTCCCACCACGGTGATGACATGCCCCCGGTTGCCTACGACTTCGCGTATCGAAGAGAGGACATTGGCCAGGGCGTCGGGCGTGTGGGCGTAATCGACGATGGCCGTATACTTCTGCGGGGCGTGGAGGGTCTGGAAACGGCCCGACACGGGAACCAGCCGGCTGAGGGCAATCAGCACCTTCTCGGGATTCTCGCCCAAAAGACAAGCAGCACCGTAGACAGCCAGCAGATTGTAGGCATTGAACTTACCCACAAACTGCACCTCGACCTCCCGACCGTTCACTTCGAGGGAGGTACCGTCGAGACGGCTCTCGATAATGCGGCCCTTGTAGTCGGCCAGCGTATTCAGGGCATAAGTATGTTTCTTGGCACGCGTATTCTGCAACATGACCAGACCGTTCTTGTCGTCGGCATTGGTGAGGGCAAAAGCATCGGAAGGGAGAGCATCGAAAAATCCCTTCTTGGCTTTGAGGTAAGCCTGCACGGTCTTGTGATAGTCGAGATGGTCGCGTGTAAGGTTGGTAAAAATACCTCCGGCAAATTCGAGACCGGCAATGCGGCGCTGGTCGACCGAGTGCGAACTCACCTCCATGAAGGCATAGCGGCAGCCGGCATCGACCATCTCACGCAGCAGGCGATGCAGGGTGAGCGGGTCGGGAGTGGTGTGGTCGGTAGGTACGGCCCGGTCGTCGATGTAGTTGCACACCGTCGACAAGAGGCCCACCTTCTCGCCGAAAAGGCGGAACATTTCGTAGAGCAGCGTGGCCGTGGTCGTCTTGCCGTTGGTGCCGGTAACGCCCACCAGGGTAAGTTGTTGCGACGGCTCTCCATACCAGGCCGAGGCCAGCAGGCCAAGGGCCTCCCGGCTGTCGGGGGTGAGTACATAGGTTACCTCCGAAGCGGGCTCGGCAGGTAGCTCCTCGCACACAATGGCGGCAGCGCCCTGCGCTTCGGCTTTGGCTATAAAGGTGTGGCCATCGACCGAGACACCCCGCACGGCAACAAAAAGAGAACCGGCGGCCACCCGACGCGAATCGGCCTCGACCGACGTTATTTCGATAGAATCATTTCCCAGTATCTTCGTTACTTTGAGCCTACGAAGGAGATTTTTCAACTGCATAATTCACGTTTTTTATTTCAACACGATAGTTATCTTCTGGCCTTGCGATACCCGGCGGCCCACCGGCAACGACTGGCGCACCACCTTGCCGCTGCCCACGACCGACACCCGCAGCCCTACTCTTTCGAGCAGATAAATGGCATCGCGTGCCCCCATTCCTACAACCGAAGGTACGGTATAGCTGTTGGGCTTGATGCGTTCCATCACCATGGTATAGTCGTGCGAACGCACCGACACCCACTCATCGCCGGCCTCATCGTCGGGTTCGGGGGCTACATAGGGGAGCGAAAGCCTCTTGCACAGGTAAAGAGTCTCGTCGAGACTACCCTTCTTCACTGCCGGCATCTGTGCAAAGACGGAATCGCGCGGCAACGTATTCTCGCCGGGCAGGAATCCGCGGGCATACAGCTCCTCGGCTACCGTGCGCAGGACGGCACCCGGCATGGTTCCACCCGAGGGATAGCCTATCCGTGGTGCCGAAATGACGACGATGCCCGAATATTTGGGATTTTCGGCCGGGAAATATCCGCAGAAGGATACCCGGTGCCGCACGATATTGCCTTTGTATCCGGCTTTCCCCTGGTGTATCTGTGCCGTACCGGTCTTGCCGGCTATCTGCACATAATCCGAACTTACCGCCTTGCGGCCGTGAGCCGTACCGTGCTGCACGACATCGACGAGCATCTGGTGTATCTCTTTCAGGGTCTGCGGCTTGCACATCTGCCGGGTAACGACCTCGGTCCCGAACTCCTCTTCCAAAGAACCATCTTCACTCACACCGGCTATGATATAGGGTTTTATCATCTTGCCGCCGTTGGCAATGCCGTTGTAGAACATGAGCGTATAGATAGGGGGTATCGTTACTTCATAGCCGAAACTCATCCACGGCAACGACAGTTTCGACCAGGCCGGGTTGGGCTTCCCGTCGGAGAGTACCGGATATTTGATGACCGGGGCCAATGCGCCGGGGATACCGATGTCGACCTTCTTGTTCAGGCCTATGGCATAGAGGCCGTCGACAAATTTCTGGGGCTCTTTTTCAAACCCTTTCAGCACGATTTTCGAAATACCGATGTTCGACGAGTACCATATGGTCTGGGCCGCCGTGAGATTTTCATACCCGCCCTTGCGATAGTTGTGGTCGTACATGGGCTGGCGGGCGTAGACAAAACGGCCCTTTTCGCCGTAGAAGATATCGTCGGGACGCACCACGCCGGCATCGAGGGCCACCATCATGGAGGCTGTCTTGAAGGTAGAGCCAGGCTCTATCAGGTCGCTTACCGCGTGATTCACGCCTTCCTTGTAGGAGCCGTCGGACTGCCGGTCGAGATTGGCGATGGCCCGTATGGCTCCGGTCTCGACCTCCATGATGACTGCCACACCGTAGTCGGCCTGTGTCTCCTGCAATTTTTTCAGCAAGGCCGATTCGGCCATATCCTGTATATCTACATCGATGGTGGTGAGAATATCTTTACCGGCCACCGGCTTGGTGAGTATGTCTTCGACCCACCGCCACTGCACCCGCTGGCGCACCCGCTTGCCGTTCTCACCCCGCAGGAGAGAGTCGCACGCCAGCTCTATGCCCGAGGCTCCGCCCCGCCCTTCGCCGTTGACCATTCCGGCATATACGCCACCCACCGTACTGGTGGCCAGCATACCGAAGGGGCGCTCCCGGCTCAACAGCGTTTCAAAAACGAGGCCGCTCTTGTTGGAGTTTTTCTGGTTGAAGAAGGGATATTCGAGTATTTCCTTCATCTGCACATACGAGAGCCGGGCAAACGATACCCGGTAATGCCGGCGGTACTTGTGGGTAAGCCCCCGACGCAAATGGGCCTTGTAGGCCTCGGCCGAGCGGTCGCCCGGCATGCGGGCCAAGGCACGGCACAGGGGGTCGAGATAGCGGAAGAAGGTATCGCGGTCGAAGCCGTCGGCCGCAAAGTCCATGTACATGGTATAGCGGGGCATCGTCGTGGCCAGCAGCCGGCCGTCGGCCGCCAAGATATTGCCTCGTGTAGCCACCACCGGCACCGTGTCGTAGAGTGGCTTCTCGGCCTTGGCCTGCCACTTGTCGCGCTCTACGAATATGGTGCGCGACATCTTGAAAAGTATGGCCATGCACACGAGCGCGATGACCAGCACAATGAGCAGGTAACGGAAATGCAGACTTCTATTCTTCATACGATTTCCGTTTTAATTTGTACGACGGTGTCTTGGGGGAATGTATGTCGATGCCCTTCTCCTCAAAGAGTTTTTCAATCTGTGAGGGGCGGCTCACCCCGGTAAGTTCCGAAGAGAGTGTCGTAGCCTCATAGCGCAACTCGGTCTCCCGGGTGCGGAGGCGCTCTATCTCGGCCATTTTACGATGGCAGTTGTAGCGGTTTCCGATGTAGCAGAAGAGGAGTATCAGCAAGATGAGGCAGGCTTTCCATTTGCGGTAGATGAAGTCGAACGACACGATTTCTCCCTCGAAAAGATCTTTGAGAAAGAATACGATGCGGGTCTGATAACCGGGCGCAGATGTCTCTTCGGCATCGGGAGCGATGCCGTCGGTCTCTGTTTTTTCTATTTCTTGCTCCTCTCTATTCTCTTCCATAATGCAGTTTTACAGTTTTTCGGCCACACGCAACTTGGCGCTGCGGGCCCTCGGGTTGCGTGCCACCTCGTCTTCGTCGGGCACAATCACCTTGTTGTTCACCGGCCGTAACGGGGCAGCGACACGACCGAAGAAATCTTTTTCGGCACGACCCTCGAAATTGCCGGTCTTGAAAAAGTTCTTTACCAGGCGGTCTTCGAGCGAGTGGTAGGTAAGTATCGCGATACGGCCTCCGGGGCGCACCAGCTCGGCAGCCGACGCCAGCATACGGCGCAGCGCCGCCATCTCCTGGTTGACCTCGATGCGCAGGGCCTGAAAAAGCTGTGCCAGCTCTTTCTTCTCCTGCCGCTTGTCGATACAGGGCATGACCACATCGACCAGACGGGCCGTCGTATCGATTTTCTGCACCCGCCGGGCGGCAACTATCGCCTCGGCAATGCGGCGGGCCGAGCGCAACTCGCCGTAGAGATAGAACAGGTCGGCCAGCTGTTCCTGCGTATATTCCTCGACAATATCGGCGGCTGTCGTGCGTGCGCTGCGGTTCATGCGCATGTCGAGCGCCCCGTCGAAGCGGAACGAGAACCCCCGCGCCGAGTCGTCGAAGTGGTGAAACGAAACGCCCAAATCGGCCAGCAGGCCGTCGATTTGCTCCACCTCGTAATAGCGCATGAAGTTTTTGAGGAAACGGAAATTGCTCCGCACAAACGTGAAACGGTCGTCATCGACACAGTTGGCCCGAGCATCTTCGTCCTGATCAAAGGCATAGAGATGCCCCTCCTTACCCAGCCGGTCCAGAATGGCCCGCGAATGGCCACCTCCGCCGAAAGTAACATCGACATACACACCGGCCGGCTGCACAGCCAATCCCTCCATGCAGGCATCGAGCAGCGCAGGTACATGATAGACAGAAGATTGCATCAATTTGTTCGAGTATTTTTTTACCGGGTAAAAATAGTAAGAAAAACACGGACACACACCATATTTTCCAATTTTTTTTCAACAATCTTCCCACACCAGCCCGAAGAGCGCCGACAGCGTTTCTCCGACAGAAGAGACTCAAAAATACATTTTTCTTTACAAAAAAGTCCTATTCCGCAAAGAATCACTATCTTTGTCCGTTTTTGCAGAGGAACGATGGACGAAAAAAAGATATTACACGTTGATGTTGAAGAGGTTGTAAGACGCAAATCTCCACGCTTGGCGCGAAAAATTCCGAAATGCGTATTCAACTTCATCAAACGCACCATACAGGAAGAGCGCATCAACCGCTTCCTGAAAGCCTATTCACACAAGCGGGGCGTCGATTTTGCCGAGACCCTGCTGGAATATCTCGACATCTCCATACGTCTCGACGGTGAGCAGAACATTCCCGAGCAAGGACGGTTCATCTTCGCCTCCAACCACCCGCTGGGCGGTCTCGACGGAGTGGCCCTCATCGCCGTGCTGGGACGGAAATACAACCGCAATATCAAGTTTGTCGTCAACGATCTGCTCATGGCCATCGAACCGCTGTCGGACAATTTTCTTCCCATCAACAAATACGGCAAGCAAGACAAGGACAAGGCCGACGCCCTGGGCAAAGCCTACGAAGGCGACGGGCAGATGGCCGTCTTTCCCGCCGGACTCGTCTCCCGCCGGCAAGGCGCCGAAATCAAAGACCTCACCTGGAACAAGGCCTTCATCGCCAAAAGCGTACAATACCAGCGCGATGTCATTCCCGTGTGGTTCGAAGGCTACAACTCCCCCTTCTTCTACCGGTTTGCCCGCTGGCGCAAACGACTGGGTCTGAAATTCAACATCGAGTTGATATACCTGCCCGACGAAATGTTCCGGAGCGAGAAAAAGAGATTCATCATACACTTTGGCAAGCCCATTCCGTGGCAGACATTCGACAACTCCAAAAGCCGCATGGAATGGGCCCAGTATGTCAAGGACCAAGTATACAGCATCAGAGACAATCTTAACAAACCCAAACGGATATGAAAGAAATCATCGCCCCTATCGAGAGAGGGAAGATTGAGGCCGAGCTTACACCCGAACGCTTTCTGCGCCACACCAACAAGGGGGGAAACGACATTTACGTCGTCAACTACAAAAACGCCCCCAACACCATGCAGGAAATAGGCCGACTGCGCGAAATCGCTTTCCGGGCAGCCGGTGGCGGAACGGGCAAAGAGGTCGACATCGACATGTACGACACCATGGAAGAGCCCTGCCAGCAACTCATCGTATGGGACACCGACGCCAAAGAAATATTGGGCGGATACCGGTTTATCCTGGGCGAAAACATAAAATACGATGCCGACGGCCGGCCCATCATAGCCACCTCGCACATGTTTGACTTCTCCCCGAAATTCATTCAGGAATACATGCCCCATACCATCGAGCTGGGCCGCTCGTTTGTCTCGCTCGAATACCAGTCGACAAGAGCCGGAGCCAAAGGCCTCTTCGCCCTCGACAACCTGTGGGACGGCCTCGGGGCTCTGATTGTCATCTATCCCCAAATCAAATACTTCTTCGGCAAGGTAACGATGTATCCCACCTTCTCGACCGAGGGTCGCAACATGATACTCTACTTCCTCAACAAGCACTTTGCCGACACCGAAAAACTGGTATGGCCCCGCACGCCGATCGAAACCAACAGCAACTACGAAGAGTTGCGGAGGATTTTCCCCGAAGGCAACTCCTTCAAGGACGACTACAAGATACTCAACCAGGAGGTGCGCGCCCTGGGCTTTAACATACCGCCGCTGGTCAACAGCTACATGAGCCTGTCGCCCACGATGCGCATGTTCGGCACCGCCATCAACAACGAGTTTGGCGACGTCGAAGAGTCGGGCATACTCATTGCCATCGACGAGATACTCGAAGAGAAGAAAAAACGCCACGTCGATACCTTCGAGCCCTAAAAAAAACGGCGGATTCATCGAAAAAAACAGGCTTGCTTCCAAGGTCGGAGGCAAGCCTGTTTTTCTTTTACGGAGAGGAAACCGCTCAAAAGGAGCAACCCTCATAGGCAGCGATAGCTTCCCGCCAACTGGCAGGAATCTCGCAGGTCTGACCCGTGCGGAAGTCAATCCCCACCAGCACCGTTTCGCAAGAGGCCTTTACGGCACCGTTGGCATCGACAATGCGCTGCAAGAGTTTCAGGCTCTTGTTGCCGATTGCCCGGGTAACGGTCTGCACCGAAATCTCATCGTGCAGATAGACGGGCAGAAAAAAATTGGCATTCACGTTGGCTATCACCAGACCGGTCTCGCGACCGGCATTCAACTGCGGACTCACGGCCGAGAAGTAGTTGACCTTCGCCATGTCGTAGAAGGCAAAGTATACCGAATTGTTGACGTGCCCCAGCTGGTCGATGTCGTTAAACCGCAACTGCACGGGCAGTGTGTGCCTGAATGTAACCTCTTCTGTCATATCTGTTTCTATCGAAATATTATATCCTTTATCACACGGCGGCCCATCTTCTCGTTGAGCCGCATGAGCAGAGCCTCCTTGCAACACAGCAACTCATTGCGCAACACAGCCGACGACAACGTTACATAGAGCACCTCGGCCCTGACATACACCTTTGTCGTATAGCGGGCCACCGACTCGCCGAAGATTTCCCGCCACAAAAGAGCGGCCTGCGTCTCGTCGAGACGCCGGTCGAGATGCTGCTCGGCCAGCACCTGGGGCAGCAGTTCGCTCAGTTTCAACGCATCTTTCCGCTGCATGGGTCACGCTCCTATCTCGGCAAAACTGCCGTTCTCCACCTCAAAGAGGCGATAATCACCGCCCACCCGACGCACAATGGCATCGAGATACTCACGGTTGGTGTCCGTAACAAAAATCTGACCGAAACGCTCCTGCGAAACCAGCGAAATAATGCGCTCCATGCGCCGGGCATCGAGTTTGTCAAAAACATCGTCGAGCAGGAGCAGCGGTGTCGTGTGCCCGTTGCGTTTGAGATAGTCAAACTGCGCCAGTTTCAGGGCAATGAGGAAAGTCTTGTTCTGCCCCTGCGAGCCGATGCGTTTCATCGGATACTCGCCAAGCAGCATTTCGAGCTCGTCCTTGTGTATACCGCGGCTGGTATAGCCCAGTATAAGGTCGCGCTCCCGCACCTCGGCCAGCAGATTGCGCAGGTCGCCCCGCTCGATGTGGGAGACATAGGAGAGGCTCACCGTCTCACCGCCGCCCGAAATCGTCTCGTAGAACGACTGGAACACGGGTATAAACTCGGAAAGAAACGCCCGGCGTGCCCGGTAAATGTCGGCCGCGGCCATGGCCATCTGCTCCTCCCATATCTCATACAGGGCAGGGTCGGTAATCTCCTGTTTGAGCAACGTGTTGCGCTGCAAGAGTGCCTTGTTGTAGCGGATGAGCCGGTCGAGATAGGCCTTGTCAAACTGTGATATGACCTGGTCGAGAAAGCGGCGGCGCTCCTCGCTTCCGCCCTGAATCAGTTCGGCATCGGCGGGAGAAATCATCACCAGCGGAATGAGCCCGATGTGGTCCGACAACCGGTCATACTCCTTCTTGTTGCGCTTGAACACCTTCTTCTGCCGGCGTTTCATACCGCAGTAAATCTCTTCGCTCGCCTCGTCGCAAGTATAGAACCCCTGCAAGAGAAAAAAATCTTCGCCGTGGCGTATGTTCTGCGAGTCGGGCAGCGCCGTGGAACTTTTGCAGAAAGAGAGATAATAAAGCGCGTCGAGCAGGTTGGTCTTTCCCATGCCGTTGTTGCCCAGAAAACAGTTCAGACCGGGCGAAAACACCAGGTCGGCCTGGGCAATATTCTTAAAATTGACAATAGAGAGGCGGGAAAGAATCATGTTGAAAACCTTTTTTACACGATACAAACGTACATAAACTTTTTCATTTTACCGGCGTCGGGGTGCAGAAAACGACACTTACCGCCTCATCATCACCCGCAAAGGAGAAAAAATAGGCCCGATTTTTTTATTTATTAAAGATAAAAGCGTACTTTTGTCTGCTCAAATCAAATACCACGCAATAAACAACAAAAAATATGGCACAGAAACAAAACACCCCCGACGAACTCGATAAAGTGAACGAGGCCCTCTCCTCGTCGGAACAGTTTATCGAAAAAAACCAAAAAGGCATTTCCATCGTGATACTGGTCGTTGTCATCGCCATAGGCGCATGGCTCGCACTGCGTCACTTCTATTTTGAACCGCGCGAAACAACCGCTTATGCCGAGATGTTCAAAGGCGAATTCTATCTCGACACCGACTCTTTCGCCCTGGCCCTCAACGGTAACGGCGCCGACTACATCGGCTTCGAGGCCATCGTCAACGACTATGCCCACACCGATGCCGCCAATCTGGCTGCCGCCTACGCCGGCATCTGCCACTTCAACCTGGGCAACTACAACGCCGCACTGGACTACTTCAAGAAATTCGATGCCGACGACAAGTTCGTATCGCCCAACATCTTGGGCATGATAGGCAACTGCTACGCCAATCTCGACCAGACCGCCGAGGCAATGGCCACCTTTGAAAAAGCCGCAAAGAAAGCCGACAACGACCTGTTCTCGCCCTTCTACCTGCAAAAGGCTGCCACCATCGCCGAAGCAACAGGCAACTACGACAAGGCCCTCGCTCTCTACAACCAGATAAAGAACGACTACGCCACCTCTACCGTAGCCCGCGACATCGACAAATACATCGAGCGCGCACAAGCCAAGAAATAACAGCGACCCGTCGCCACACACATAAAAGGGGTTGTGTCAAAATGAAAATTTCGGCACAACCCCTTTACAATAAACACACCTGTACAACCTTCAACCCAACACAACCACCATGGCTACTGCATACCAGAACCTGTCGTCCTGCGACAACAATACCGTACCCGACGCCCCGCATCTGCGCGTCGCCATCGTATGCGCCGAATGGAACGCCGACATTACCGGCGCACTGCTCGAAGGCGCCTGCAACACCCTGCAAAAACACGGCGTAAAACCCGAGAACATCTTCGTAGAACATGTGCCCGGCACCTACGAACTCACCTTCGGAGCCCAACGCGCCGCCGCCCATTACCGGCCCGACGCCGTCATCGTACTGGGTTGCGTCATACAAGGCGAGACACCCCACTTCGATTATGTGTGCCAGGGCGTTACCGAAGGCACCACCCGGCTCAACGCCACCCTCGACATTCCCGTAATATTCGGCGTACTCACCACCGGCGACAAGCAACAGGCACTCGACCGGGCCGGCGGGAAATATGGCAACAAAGGCGACGAAGCCGCCGTCACCGCCATCAAGATGGCCGCCTTTGCCGCCCGCATGAAATAAGCAACGGCACCCTCCCGCAAACAGCAAACCGCCGCACCCCGCAATGTCGAGGTACGGCGGTTTCTCTATATGTGCTCCGGCTACCTACTGCCCGGCAGCCGCCAGACGGGCCATATACTTCCACAACGGCGCCACATGCAACGCCTGCAACACCCCGTTGCAATCGAGTAAGGCCCGCACCTCGTCGAGCGACAGAAGCTCCACGGCAATATCTTCGGTCGCCTCCTGATGTGGCGGTGCCACCCGCTCCACACCGCGGGCCAGGTAACAATAGGTAAGATTGGTCTGCGTGCCGGGATTGGGCGAGAGTATCATCAACTCCTCCCACTCGCCACCCCCGAAGCCGGTCTCTTCGAGCAGCTCACGGCGGGCCGCTTCGAGCGGAGAAGCGTCAGTCGGCTCACACACGCCGGCACACAACTCATACGATACAAGCCCCAGCGCATGGCGATACTGGCGTTCAAAGACATAGCGGCCGTCGGTCGTAACCGCAATCACATTTATCCAGTCGGGATACTCAAAAACATAATAGTCGGGAATCTCGCTCCCGTTGGGAAGCTGCACATGCTCCTCACGCACCGTAAACCACGGTTTCTGCGACAAGTAACGACGGCTCAGCACCTTCCACGGTTTTATCTCCTCTTCTTCCATAATAGCCTGTTCCAAATCTACATATTCAACATCAAAAACAAAGGCATTGTACCGCCACGGTTGCAGCACAAAAACTTTCATTTCACAAATAAAACATTTATTTTTGTGAACGACAAACAAAACCCCATGAGAGGTAGGCTCAACGTAAAAAACTTCTGTCTGCGCAAAATACGCAAAATACGCCACCGCAAAGGCTACGGCGTACACTCACCGTTTGCATACAGCCTCATAACCAAAGTCATCGAAGAAAAATCGGGCTACTACGCCTACCAGCAAATCGAAGGGTTGCACCGGCTGCTCCTCGACAAACAGAGCCTCAACAAGCGCCGCTACCGGCTGCTCTTCCGCCTGGCCAACCGGTTCAAGCCCCTCACCATCATCGAGGCCGGCAGTGAAGGCGGCTACTCGACCCTCTACCTTCAAAAGGGTAGCCCCGCAGCGCAACACTTCTGCATAGAACCCGACCCGATAAAACGCGCAGCCGCCGAACAGCTGCTCATGCGGTTGCCGGGAAAGGTTACCTACATCAACGCCACTATCGCCGACGGTCTTTCATTCCTGAGAGAAAAAGGTGCACAACCCCACTTCATCTACCTGCACCCGCTCGCCGATGCCCGTCAATACGAGGCCGCCTTCGCACAAATTGCGCCGATGCTGAACGAAACATGCATTCTCGTAGTCGACGGCATCAGACAGTCGAAAGAGATTCACCACTGCTGGGAGGCATGGGCCCGAGACGAAAAAATCCGCGTCACGTTCGACCTCTACACGCTGGCCATCGCCAGTTGCAACCCCAAGCTCAATAGACAGAAATACAAGGTCGCTTTCTGAACCCTCGCACCCCCCGCGGCATTATAAAAGAAAAACAGCATGAAAAAAAGCAACATCTACACCGGCACCGGCGACCACGGCGAGACCTCGCTCGTAGGCGGGAAACGCGTAGCCAAACAAGACATTCGCCTCGAAGCCTACGGCACCATCGACGAACTGAACGCCCACATCGGACTGCTGCGCACCCTCCTGCCCGACAATATGCCCGACGACGCCCACCTGCTGCTCGACATCCAACACCGGCTCTTCTCCATCGGATCGCACCTCGCCACCGATACGGCCGACACCGCCCTGCGCGAAGCCAGTCGTATCTACCCCGAAGAGGTGGCACGACTCGAACAGCGCATCGACCGGCTCGACGACGCCCTGCCCCCGCTGCGCAACTTCGTACTGCCGGGAGGGACCACCGCCTCGGCCCAGGCCCATGTGTGCCGCACCGTATGCCGCCGGGCCGAACGGCGCATCTGCGACCTGCACACAACCCACCCGGTAGACACACTGTTGTTACAATATATCAACCGTTTGTCCGATTATCTTTTTGTTCTTTCGCGGCAATGCATTTTCAGTGAAAAAAAAGAAGAAATTTATTGGGACAAAGGTTGCAAATGAAAATATTTGTTCTACTTTTGCGGGAAAATTCAAAAACGTTCTAATCATTACTTATTATGTACTGGACTTTGGAATTAGCATCGAAACTCGAAGACGCCCCTTGGCCTGCCACCAAAGACGAATTGATTGATTATGCCATGCGTTCGGGAGCACCCCTCGAAGTCATCGAAAACCTTCAAGAGATGGAAGACGAAGGCGAAATCTACGAATGCATCGAAGATATCTGGCCCGACTACCCCAGCAAAGAAGACTTCTTCTTCAACGAGGAAGAATACTAATAGCCTGCATACAGGTTAAGCAATTGTATACCAGCGCGACAAACAAATTTTCATTGTTTGTCGCGCTGGTGTTTTTTAAGATCTAAATAAAAAAAAGGGCTTTAAGTTGGTTCTCATATTTTATGTATTGAATATAGAAATGTACACCATATGCTCTTTCGTTTAAAACTTGTACCTCGAATATTGGAGGATTATATTCGATATACTGATTAACTTTCATATCTTTGAGAAATCAATTTTCCTAAATAATAGTAATTAAAATTACATATCATCTAATTACATTATGGCGACAAAAAATATAGAACCTAAATTGCGACTTATCAGCGAATATACAATGCTGGAACGTAATGATGTTTTTGAGATTCCTCAATACCAACGCGCCTACTCATGGACTACATCACATTGTACAAAACTTTGGCAAGATATTGAGGATTTTATTGACTCAAATGCTGAAGACCCTTATTTTTTTGGTACTATCATCATCGATTGCTCCACACCAAATCATCTCAGTTTGATTGATGGACAACAAAGAACTACCACATTTTTTCTATTACTCAAAGCCTTACAACTTCGCTTGAAAGAATTGTTGGACAATTTCAATTTCAGCCCTGATACAGCAGCGTTGTTCATGGGATTGAATAGGAGCTATGACACCATTTGTAGAATACTCTATAAGGCAGACGATGATAAGCAAGTAGAGATGAAAGCTAATTGGGACAATGCACGAGGTATCACGATTCTTGAAAACAATTCTATTAACGAATTATACAAGGATGATTTCCGATTGATTATCGAGGCGGAGAGTTTTAAGGAAGCCGAACGTTCAGTTTATAAGTTTCCCCGTAAACAAAAAGACAACAAATACACCAATTTCTTTAGAAACTTCAAATACTTCTTTGAGTTAATATCGAAATACTCAGAATCGAATCTGAACAATTTTGCCAAGATTTTCTTGTCAAAGTGCCAGATTATCGAAATCAAGAGTTGGCAAATTGAACAAGCTATAACGATGTTCAACTCTTTAAATTCGACAGGTATGCCACTTTCTGATGCAGATATAATCTCGGCCCAGCTTTACTCTAAATCTGGCGATGAGAGGAAAGATATATTCATCTCCAAATGGCAAGAAATCAACATCATAGCCAACGATTTAGCACAAAAGAAAATTGTGGATATTGATGGTGTACTTCAACAATTCATGTACATCACCCGTGCGACCAAAGGGCACTACAAACTCAACGAAGTTACAACACCTGGTCTGCGCAAATATTTTTTAACCGAGCATTCAGAACTACTGAACGAACCTCTTATGTTATGTGATTCATTCAGAAAAATACTTGATATCTGGAATGCTATTAAAGACTATCCAATAATCAAATTACTTCTTAAGTTTAACGAGAACTTCAAATTGTTCCTTATTTCATATTTATTTAGATATGATGTATCAGCCATAACAAAAGATATAGTTTCTCCGATTGCAGAATGTTTACTTCGTCTGTTTACTATTATTGAGGTGGGAGATACAGGATATTCTGCATCCAAATTCAAAACATTCCTTTTTAACGAGAATTTTAATCTGGTAAATCCTTCATATCCTTTGACTCACATTATAGAAGATTTTAATCATCATATCAATAATACATGGAAACGTAAGGATGTGGAGAGTGATTTGCGCGAATACTCCAAAAATATTCTTGTATATCTAAATGAATATTTATATGCTAAGGAACAAAATAGGTATTACGATATAGACGAGAAAACTAATGTTGAGCATATTATGCCTGCAAGCGGTCACAATATTGAAGTCATTCGCACGGATGCCGGTATTGACGACCCCGAAGAATTTGCAAGTCTTGTCAATCAACTTGGCAATAAGATACTCTTAGAAGAAGTTATCAACAAGACTATCGGCAATGACTGGTTCAAGACAAAAAAAGGAAGTACATTATCAAGCAAAGCTGGATATATTGGCAGTAGTTTCGGATTTGCCCTTGATCTTGCTAAATATCCCAAAGATCGCTGGGAGAAAAATGATATAGAAAAGGCTACCGAGGCTGCCGTAGAACGTATTAGCAAGTTTGTATTCCACATATAGCCTGTAAAATATAAAATGCAATTATAGGCATATAATAACGAGCTCGGCAAGCGGAAGGATTCGCTTGTCGAGTTGATTTTTTAGAAGCGGGTCTATTTGAAGAGTTGGTCCAGCGTGTCGTAAAACGCAGAATCTTCTCCTTCAAAGATTTCATGTATGTATCCTTCGGGGGTGATGATAAATTTGGTCGGAAATCCTAAAATGCCATAGACCATACACAGATCTTTACCGCCATCGTTTTTGCCTGGGTTATAAAGTTGTAGCCATGGCATGCGATACTCTTCGAGTGCTGCAATCCATGTTTCGCGGGTGTCCTGACAATCTATGCCGACAAATGAACACTGCTCTCTGTATTTGGATTCATATTTTTTCATTTCAGGGATTCCTTGAAGACAATAACCACACCATGTTTCCCAAAAATCGAGTACCACCCACTTGCCTTGCAATTGCGACAAGGTCCACTCTTTACCCTGCGGGTCACAAAGGGTGAAATCGGGGGCTTTTACTCCTTGTCTTATTTTTTCTCTATCCTGCATGGTAGATATATAGCGGCAGGCATTGTCTTTACATTTTTCAATCAAAGGGCTCAGTTCTGATTGTAGTATCTTCTCGTCGAGTATGTTGCAGAGTGCCGGTACAAGGCATAGAAATCATAGGAAAATAAAAGAATTTATTTTCCTTATTATCAGTCATTTGTATATTTCTTATTTTCTCCATTTTTGCCATATTTTGCCCA
>ERZ824600.928-NODE-928-length-40584-cov-3.338868_pt1 | contig 40584 bp, 36 predicted proteins | sample MGYA00519933_ERZ824600 | MGnify/ENA primary metagenome ERZ824600 (study PRJEB31778, sample SAMEA3449178) | human gut metagenome | biome: human gut; feature: human-associated habitat; material: faeces | place: United Kingdom | collected 2010/2012 ... | reverse complement strand
CGGAGAATGCCTCCCGTTGTTCCTCGTCGATTTCGCCGGTATATCCCAGCAGCAAGGCTTTCAGTATGCTGCGGGCAGCGGGGGAGAAGCCTCCGCTGTCGATGCGTGCCAGAGCGTCGTCTCGGAGTTGCATGGCCCTTTGCGACAGAGTCGGGCTTTCGTCCCGGGCAATACGTCGCCACCCTCCCTCGGCCAGATATTGGGTGTAAAGGTATCCCCGGTGGCGCATCAGGGAGGCGTAGTCAAACGCTTCGGGGTTCTGCTTGTTGGCGATGGGCGCAATGCGGGGGCGGAAAAGCAGGAGATCGCCTGCCTGCGGGTGTCCGTCGAGGCTGTCGCGTTCGATACGCAGCAGCACGGCAATGTCGGCGGCCGTGAGTTGACGGTCGGTCTCGACCCTGGCGATGATGGTGCTTCGGCAACTGATGCTCCGGCCGCTGTCGGGGTCGGTCTCGTCGATGCGTGCCACGGCGTAGGGGCAGTTGTTAAGTGAAATATCGGGTATCTCCTGCCGGCTGCTTACTTGCCAGGTCCAGGCACCGGCGGTGAGAAACAGGGCATAGCAGGCGATGGCAAAGTAGGAGCGGTCGCGGAAACGGGTGTCGATGCGATGCAGTGAGCCGATGTGCCGTATGGCAAAGAAAAGGCCGATGACTAGTGGCACTCCGATAAACATCGCCGGCAAAAACTCTTGCAGGGCAATGCCGGCCGCAAAGGGTACGGTCAGTCGGGCGAATGGAGCTTCATCGAGCAACTGTCGTTTCATGGTACAAACGGATGTCGGACGAACCTCTGTGGGGGAGGCGCTGTCCGGTGGTGCGATTTATCGCCGGGAAAGTGAGCGAACTCTGTGGTACCGCTTTTCGGCGGAAGCCGTTTTACAGCTCTTTCAGTCGGGCAATGGTCTCTTCTGGATTATCGACCGAGAATACGCTGTTTCCGCACACCAGAATGTCGGCCCCGGCACCGACGACGAGAGGCGCCGTTTCGAGGTTGATGCCGCCGTCGACCTCGATGAGGGCGGTGGCGTTTTTACGGAGAATCATCTCTTTGAGACGGGCTATCTTCTCGGTTGTCTGGGGTATGAACCGCTGGCCGCCGAATCCCGGATTTACCGACATGAGCAGTATCATGTCGGCATCGGTAATGATGTCTTCGAGCAGTACTACCGGCGTATGTGGGTTGAGTGTGATGCCGGCTTTCATGCCGGCTTTTTTTATCTCTTGCAGGGTGCGGTGCAGGTGCAGGCAGGCCTCATAGTGTACATTTACCATGTAGACGCCGAGGTCTTGCAGGCGGGAAATGAACTTCTCGGGTTGGGTAATCATGAGATGCACGTCGAGCGGCTTGCGGGTAAGCGGGGCGATGGCCTCAATCACGGGGAAGCCGAAAGAGATGTTCGGCACGAACACTCCGTCCATAATATCGAGGTGTAGCCAGTCGGCCTTGCTGCGATTGATCATGTCGATGTCGGCTTGCAGGTTGGCAAAGTTGGCCGACAGCAGAGAGGGGGCGATAAGAGGTTTCATGACAGGTGCATCTTTGTAGTAACACAAAGATACACCATAGAGTCGGATTTACGAAAAAGATTGTGCGAAAAAATCAGTTCAGGGCATAATGAGCCATCGAGCCGGCCGGTGGCGGAGTGGGTGAGTAGGTACGTGCCGTCATTCTCAGAAGCATGAGTGTGGCGTTGCTCGGGCCACGCGGTGTCGTCTTCTTGTCGTATCCGGTCGAAGAGGGAGTAGTCGTTTTTTTCATAGGCGGTACGTTTTTTCGTTACTGTTATCAAAACGTATACGCCTGCCGGTTTAGTATGTTTCGGCCCTCTTTTTTAGAAAGAAAGTTGTATCTGATGGTCTTCGGCCATTTTTCTGATATTGAGCAGTGCATAGCGCATACGCCCCAGAGCCGTGTTGATGCTTACCTGTGTGGCGTCGGCTATCTCTTTGAAGCTCATGTTTTTGTAGTATCGCATGATAAGCACTTCGCGCTGGTTTTCGGGCAGGGCGGCTACCAGTCGGCGTATGTCGGCGTGTATCTGGCGGGTGATGATGGAGTCTTCTATGGTACCTTCGCTCAGCTCCTTGCGGTTGAAGATGTCTTTCTCTTCACTGTCGTCGTTCGATACCAGATTCTCGTTCCGCTCCTGGCGGTAGTGGTCGATAATGAGGTTGTGGGCAATGCGGGTTACCCACGACGAAAATTTGCCCGCCTCGACATAGCGGCCCTGCTTGATGGTTGTTATTACCTTGACAAAGGTCTCCTGGAAGATATCTTCGGTGAGATCATTGTCTTTGACGGTGTAGAATATGTAAGAGTAGATACGATTTTTGTATCGTGTCAGCAAGATGTCGAATGCCTGGTTGTTACCCTCTGAATACAATACTACCAACTCTTCATCGGATAGTTTTGACAAATACTTCATTACGGCTAAAAAATATGGTTTCAGCGTAGTATTTTCTCGATAGGCATTCCGGTTTTAATGACGATACAATTTTATTTTTACCCTGCAAACTTAGAGAATCGTTTTCAGAAAAACAAACTTTTGTGTCATTTTTTTGTTTTTCTACCTTTTTGAAGCGGTACGAAACTCCTTCATTACGAGCGTCGAATGTGGCATGAGATAGAGTGTGGGTTCTTTCTCTTCCCAAAAATGGGGAGCCATGTAGTCGATGTCGAGAAAATAATCGTTACCTTTGCTTATCTTAAAAATTCAAACTAAAAACAACGCTTATATGAAACCGACACTTTTTGTTTTGGCCGCCGGCATGGGCAGCCGTTACGGTGGGCTTAAACAGCTCGACGGGCTGGGTCCTAATGGCGAAACCATCATGGACTATTCGATTTACGATGCTATCCGGGGTGGATTCGGCAAGGTCGTTTTTGTCATACGTCATCTGTTCGAAGAAGATTTCCGGGAAAAAATCATCAAGAAGTATGCTCACGTCATACCCGTAGAGCTTGTCTTTCAGGAACTTGACTATCTCCCGGCCGGCTTTACCGTGCCCGAAGGCCGGGTGAAACCCTGGGGTACCAACCACGCCGTGCTCATGGGTAAAGATGTTATCAAGGAACCCTTTGCCGTAATAAATGCCGACGACTTCTACGGCCGCGACAGTTTTGCCGTCATTGCCGATTATCTCAAAAACCTCGACGGCAAGCACGACGACTACTGCATGGTGGGTTATCGGGTGGGCAATACCCTCTCCGAGAGTGGTTCGGTTTCGCGAGGTATATGCGAGACCGACTCGGAAGGCTTCCTTACTTCGGTGGTAGAGCGCACCCAGATAGAGCGGCGCGATGGTCAGGTCATGTACAAAGACGGTGAAACTTGGGTGGCAGTCGACGAGAATACGCCTGTCTCGATGAATATGTGGGGATTCACGCCCGACTATTTCCGCCATTCCGAAGACTATTTTATCGGTTTCCTCCGCGAGAATGCCGGTAACATCAAGGCCGAATACTTCATTCCGCTTATGGTCAATTACCTTATTACAAATAAGATATCGACCGTTAAGGTGCTTGATACGACAGCTAAATGGTTCGGCGTTACTTATGCCGAAGACCGTCCTTCGGTAGTGGCCCAGATACGTGCGCTCATTGATGCTGGCGAATATCCCGAAAAACTTTTCTGACGCTCCTCCCGTTGCGATAGCCTTAAAGAGGCCGCTTCCACAAGTTACGGAAGCGGCCTCTTTTTTATATAAAAATAAAATATCAATACCTTATTTTCCATAAAAATTGTATTTTTGCGAAGCAGGATTTTTCCCGAGTTATATGATTAAGAGAATAGTCGTTTGTTTATTCATAGTACTCTGTGTCGTATCGGAAATCTCGGCACAGAGCATATCGGAGATAAAGGCGAACAACGCTTATCTTTGGGGCGAAGGCAGGGGGGTAACCCTTACCGAAGCCGATCGTGCGGCGTTGGACGACCTGATTACTCAGATTTCTGTAACCGTAGAAAGCCGGTACAGTAAGGTCGACGAGAACGTTGTAGATAAAGAGGGGGTAAGTACGCAGAGTTCGTTCAAGGCCGTGTTGCAGACCTATTCCAACGCTACATTGCAGAATACCGAACGTTTTGTTATCAGTAACGAGCCCGATGCGCATGTGTTCCGTTTTGTGAAAAAAAACGATGTCGACCGCATCTTTGCCTCGCGCCGTACCAAGGTCGAGGATATGGTATCTTTTGCCTTGCGGGTCCGAAACGACGGCAAGATTGATGAAGCCTTACGGAATCTTTATTGGGCCTATTGCCTACTGAAAAGCCTGCCCTCTTCCTCTGAAATAACCTACGACAATCAAGGGCAGTCGTGTCTGTTGATAACCTGGATACCTGAACAGATCAGACAGATTTTTTCGTCGATAGAGATTACCCGTCAGTCGATGCCCGACGGAGAGACCGAGAATATGTCTCTGCTGAATATTACTTGCGACGGAAAACCGGTGAGCAGTTTCGACTACACCTATTTCGACGGCCGCAATTGGAGCAACATTTACAGCGCCAAAGACGGGTTGGGGGTGATAGAGTTGTTGCCCGGCATGGCGACCGACAATATACAGATACGCTGTGAATATGAATTTGCCGGAGAGGCGCATATCGACAAGGAGATAGAGAGCGTCGTCAAGGTCATGAAGGGAACGGCGTTCAGAGATGCCTACATCTGGGTGCATCGCACAGCCGAGCCGCAGATGGCCACAGCCACTTGCACCCCTTCGGCTACATCTGCGGTTGCCGAGTCGGCCCCGGAAGTCGCCGATGCGGGCGAGATCAGTTGTCTCGAAGGTGAGGCCGCCGAGTATTACGAAGTGAGAATCGACCGTATATTGGATGCCGTTCAGAGCAAGAGTTACGACACGGTGAGGCCTCTCTTTACCGAGCAGGGTTGGGATATGTTTGAGCGCCTGCTTGCTTATGGTCGTGCCCGTCTGTTGGATACCCCTTCTCTGAGTTTTATCGAGGCCGATGGCAAGGTTATCTGCCGGAGTGTACCGATGAGTTTCTCTTTTGCAAATAACAACCGCAAATTTGTTGAAGACATCGTCTTCACGTTTGACGAAGAGAAAAAGGTCGAGAGTCTCGCTTTCGGTTTGGGGCAGGAGGCTATGGAAGATATTCTGTACCACTCGGTATGGGCCGAAAAGTCCCGCATATTCCTCATGAGTTTTCTTGAAAACTACAAGACGGCCTACGCTTTGAAACGGCTCGATTACATTCGCGACATCTTCGACGATAATGCCGTCATCATTACCGGTGCGGTAACCCGGCGCATTACGGGCGATGTGGAGTTGAACAGCTATCGCACCAACCAGTATGTCCGGTACAACCGGCAGACCAAGGATCAGTATCTCCGCAACCTGGCCCGCTGTTTCGACAGCAACGAGTTTATCAACATACGCTTCGGCAACAACGATGTGGTGAAGGCCGGAGCCGGCGGTGAGCTTTATGGTATACAGATAAAGCAGGACTATTACAGTACCAATTATGGCGACCAGGGCTACCTCTTCCTGATGGTCGATCTCAACGACCCCGACAGACCTGTCATCAAGGTGCGTACCTGGCAACCCGAGAAAGACCCCAATTTCGGCCTTTACGATATAGGAATGTTTTGATAGAGAAATAAACCCATCTATTCATTAAAAGTTGTGCCCGACACAATTCAGGGCAGTAGATTATGAGACGAATTTTTATGATGGCATTGGTTATCGCAGCTGTGGGCTTGGTATCAAGTTGCGGCAGTTCCAAGACAGCACAGTCTGAGGTATATGAAACCCCCTGCTCGGGTCCCGGATTCCGTACCGAAGCATCGCATTTCAGAGCATCGGCATCGGCCATTGCCGGTAACGAAGATGTAGCCCGCAAGCAGGCTACGGCATCGGCCCGTCAGGAGTTGGCAACGATTATCAACACGACCATCAAGGCCGTGGCCGACAATTATGCCAAAAATTATGTCAAAGGCGAAGAAGCTGAGAGTACCCAACGTTATGAAGACCTGGGCCGCACTGTTGTAAACCAACGCCTCACCGGCTCGCACACGATATGCGAGAAATATCGCAAAAATGCCAACGGCACCTACACCTGCTATGTGTGCGTGGAGTTGGCTTCCGAAGATGTGCTGGCAGCCTTGAATAGCTCGATAAGCGATGACTCGAAACTTCGCATCGACTATGACTACGAAAAGTTCAAGAAAGTATTCGAAGAAGAGATGGCCAAAATGCAATAATCGCATAGCCCCCTGTAACAGGGGAGAGGTATCGTGAAAGATACCTCTCCTTTCCTCTTGTATCGATGAGAAAACATATCTTTGCCATCTGTCTTGCGTGGACCGGCTGCATTGCCGTCTTCTCGCAGAATCTTGCCGCCGAGATGCAATGGCGAGTGCAAGGTGTCGATACCTTGCCGGCTTGGGTGTTGTCGACGGTCGGTTGTAATGACGAGTTGGGCGTTTCCGAACCGGGCCTGAGCCGGGGCGAAGCCCGCAGTCAGGCCATCGCCCGGGCAGCCTTGTGCCATCTTCTGCATGGCGGTTGTGTGGCACAGTGCGTCGAAGAGATTTTTTCTAACAGCGAGGCTGGCAGCCAGACAGTGACCACCGACATTCGGCGCATGATGAATGTGGTTGTCGATTATCCCTTCGACTATCAGATACGTGCCGAACATGTCTCGCCTTTCGGCGAATTTTTTTGCCGGGGGGCTATATATCCGAGACCCGACGGGCAATGCCGCATTCGGGGCAATATGGAACTGTTCTACACCTATCGGTTTGAGAAGACCGACGATTGGGCCGGATATTATCAGACCGAGTTGCACGTCGACGGGCTTGACAGCGTGATGTTTCTGCGCGAAGAGATACACCGCCTGCAACAGCAGTCCGACTATCGGTCGTGGTGCAACGGCCGTCCGATAGATAAGGGAAAAATCTATTGCACCTATGCCGACGGGGGCGATACGATCGCCTTTGAACCTCGACCCATGCGTCGGCTTGTCAAAGGTTTCTGGCAAGCTTATATACTGCCACACCTCGATGCTCTTTTCTACGAAGAGGAGGGCGAGACAACGATAAAGTCGTTGATGGAGAACTACCGGGGAGCAATGAAAAACATGGGCCGGAGTGTCTCCATAGAGCTGCCGCTTGCCGTCGATACGGAGTCGGGCGGTATAGCCGATAACTATCTGCATATACGGTGCCGTCTGCGCGAAAGCATACCGGCCAAAAAAAATATCTCCGAAAAGAGTCGCGATTCCTTTTCGGAACCAAACCAGTAAAAGAAATGAATTCACGTCGAAGATTTTGCCTAAACATACTTGTATTCTCTCTGTTGTTCGGTTTCGTGTGGACCGATTTGTCGGCACAGAACATCTCGGTCAAGGATTTCCGCCTGCTCGAAACCGACCTGACCGCCAATACGGTCGGCACCATGAAGCGTGACCAGAACAATGAGGTGGCTGCTCTGATAAAAATTGTAACCACCGAGACCGGCTTTGTATTCGATGGTGGTATGCTGGGTACCGTGGCTACCGTGCAAAAGACGGGTGAGATATGGCTTTATGTGCCACAGAAAGCCCGCAAGATTACCATCTCGCATCAGCAGCTGGGCATGTTGCGCGACTATTACTATCCTTGTACCATCGAGGCAGGCCGCACCTATGAAATGATTTTGGCTACGGGAAAGGTTACGACCATCGTGCAGGAAGATGCCGGCGGACAGTATGTGGCAATGACGCTCACTCCGGCCAATGCCGAGGTATACATCGACGACATACTCACCGAAGTCTCCGGCGGCACCGTATCGAAACTGTTGAAATATGGAAAACACACCTATCGCATAACCGCCCCTCTTTACGAGACCGAGGTCGGACAGTTTGACATCTCTTCGCATGGCCGCACCGACCTGAAAATTGCCCTGCGTCCTGCTTACGGGCAGTTGCTGCTGACCTCTACACCCCCGGGAGCCGAAGTCTATATCGACGACGATTACAAACCTGCCGGAACAACCCCCTTTACGACCGAACGTCTGCCCAAGGGGAAACACAAGCTGCAATTCAGATTGTCCTCATATAAACCGTTGAAACAGACGGTCGATGTTGCCGGCGATGCTTCGGTGCAGACCATCTCGGCCACCTTGGAACCCAACTTTGCCGAGGTTTCGATACAGGCCCCCGGTAATGCCGACATATATATCAATCAGGAATTGAAAGGTTCTGGCCGTTGGAGCGGCCGTCTCAATACAGGTCTCTACACGGTCGAGGCGCGTAAGGAGTCGCATTACCCTACCCGGAAGACGGTCGACATCAGAGCGGGCGAAACAACCGAAATCTTGCTGGAAGCACCCGTGCCCCGTTATGGCTCTATAAACATCAATACTACCCCTATTGGGGCAAAAGCCTATATCGACGGTGAGTTGCTGGGAGAGACCCCGAACATATACCGGAATATACTGGTGGGTACTCGCACGCTTAGGGTGGAGAAGAACGGCTATGTGGCCGAGACGCGAACCGTAACCATAGAGGAGGGGAAGGTAACTCCTCTTGACCTGACCTTGCAGAACGGCGGTTCGGTAACCATTCATAGTCAGGTTCCCGGTACTGAGGTCTTTGTTGACGGAACTCATGTGGGGAATGCACCTTGTATCTATACGGCCGCAGCCGGTCGTTATACCGTGACGGCGCGGGCTCGCGGATACAGAGATGCGACACGTTCGGTGGTGATTGTGGCGGGACAGTCCAATACCGAGACAATATCGCCCGTGCCACTCACCGGAGCTGTGCAGATAACGGTTTATCCCTCATCGGCCAATATTTATGTCGACGGTTCCTACATAGGTACCTCTTCGTGCCGTTTTGAAGGGACTGCCGGAACCCATACGGTAACCGTTAGTGCTTACGGATACAAGTCGAAAACCGAGGAGATAACCCTCAGGGCCGGCGAAGAGTCGTCGACAGCTGTCGTGTTGAAGGCCAAGCGCAAACGCTTCTCGGACTATTACAACTCGGAGGACCTCTTCTCGCTGGGTGGTGGCTGGGATATATTGTGGACCGATAAATGCAGCATGGGAGGATACCTTTCGTTCAAAATGGGGCAGGAGCAGTTTACCTGGCTCACGGCTGTCTTGAACATCGGTGGCTACAAAATGGGTAAGAATCGCGGAGGAAAGTTTGCCGCGATTATGGACGATGCCTATTCTGGTGCGGTCGAAAGTAATCCCGAAATAGACGAAATCGATTCTGAAAATTCATTGACGACCTATACGCAGATACCTATCTCTCTGGCATTGCGCTTGCGACTGGGCGGGGGCGACTGGGGAGCTTCCTATATAGGGGTGCAGGGCAGTTACAACTTTAATATGGGCGATAATGTCGACCTGAATGTTGTAAATCGCCGCAACTATTCAGTGGGGGCACAGTTCGGATTCTGTATAAAGCGGGTTATCGACATCGTTTTCTTCTATACCCACGATTTGAGTCCGGCCTACAACCAGCAGTACATATACGAGAATATGCCCGATTTTTACAATAGCTACGAGAGTCATATCAACAAGCGTTGGCGTTTCGGAACGGCTTTTGTCATATACATACCATTCTCCGATGCCCGGTAGTACGATATGAAACTCTTCCGGGAAAAAGGACTGAAAAAAATAAAATATGAAAAAGATCGTGCCGAAACAGATAATACAGACAGTAATCTTGTTGTTCTTCCTCTCCGTTACTGCGGGTTGTGAAGAGAACTTCGACCCCGATACATGGAACGGGGTAATTGTGTCGGGCAATTACGAAGGGACGATGACGATTCTTATCGATGGGTATAATCTGGTTTCGGGACAGTCCGAGGAACTCTCTTCGATGCCGATTGCCTTCTCGGTTGCGCAGAACGGGACGGTGAAGATATCCATCAACTACGACACCTATTATACCTGCGATGGTGAAAGTTACGTGGTAAACATGCAGTCGACGATAAATGATATTGAGGCTGTGGTCGATAGCGGTAATGACAGACGGGTACTCTTGTCGGCAGAGAATCCGAGCGCCAGTTGTGTCATTACCGAGGAGATATGTGTCATCTCATCACTGTCGGGTTATGTCGATGCCGATGGAACGCTGCGGGTCGAGCTGTCGGGAATTACCAACAGCGACCGCACCGTAGAGAGTGTAGTTGATATTATCCTGTCGGCCGGTCGCGTGCAGGCATGAGATGGCTGTCCGACAGCGAAGGTGTGGTCAGCGGCGTTTCTTGAAAAAGTCGGTGAGCAGGCGGGCACACTCATCCTGCATGATGCCGTGTGTTACCTCGGTCTTGGGGTGCAGGGCGGCCGTTGCAAAGCGACGGTATCCCCGTTTCTCGTCGGCAGCCCCGAATACGAGCCGTCCCATTTGGGCCCAGCCTATGGCGCCGGCGCACATCACGCAGGGTTCGAGGGTAACGTAGAGGGTACATTCGGGCAGGTATTTGCCACCCAGTACATCGGCTGCTGCCGTGATGGCTTGCATCTCGGCATGGGCCGTAACGTCGCGAAGTGTCTCGGTAAGGTTATGTGCGCGGGCTATGATGCGCTCTTTGTGTACGATGACGGCTCCTACGGGAATCTCTCCCCGCTCGCCGGCAGCCTGGGCTTCGGCAAGAGCCTGCTGCATATAGTATCGGTCGCGTTGTGCGGCCGTCGATTGTTCTCTCTCCACGTGGGTCAGTCTTTCAGATAATAGTCTATGGTTGTAACTACACGCACCTCTTTGATGTAGGGGGTACTCTCGTCGCGGTCGCTGATGACAAACTGTCCCTGGTTGGCTCTCCGTATCTTGCCCAGTTTGCTGTCGGAGTCTTTGGCAAATTTCTCGGCGGCGTTACGTGCCGCTATCGTAGCCTCTTCGATCATCGCGGGCTTGATGTCGTTGAGCCCCGTGAAGGAGTAGCGCGTCGTGTAGCGGTAATCGTCGCCGGTGATGGCTACCCCTTTTTTCAGCAGCTCGACCTGCCGGGCGATGAGTTGCCGCACCTTGTCGACCTGTCCCGACGAGACGGTGATGACCGAGGTTACGTTATAGCGGTAGTTTATCTCGTTGTTGTTGACGTAGCGTTCGGCGCGCATATCGATAATCTGGGGGGCGGCTATCGAAATTTCGCTGTCGCTTATGCCGTTTGCTCTCAGAAAGTCGCACACGATTTTGTTCTTTCGGTTTATCTCGTTGTAGATGGTTGTCATGTCGTTTCCTATCTCCTTGAACACCAATGGCCATATCACACGGTCGGCATTGACTTCGCGTTCGGCAAGGCCTTTGACGGTAACGATGCGGTCTCGGTCTTTGACCGTAATGATGCTGCGGCTGAGAATAGCTCCCATGATAATGAGTCCGATACCGATGCAGAGTCCCGATAAAGCTTTGTTGAAAGTTTTCATGTTGAAATCGTTTTTGCGTTTGCTACAAATATACAATATTACATTTGATAAGGGGCTTTGGGTCTGATAATTTTTTGCGGTATGAACAAATTGATTATATTTGTTGGCTGGAAGAGACTCTTGTTCGATACACCATGGCACGACACAACGAAACCGGGAAGAGTGGCGAAGAGCGGGCGGCCGAGTATCTGCTGGCGCATGGATATGTCGTGCGAGACATCAATTGGCGCAACGGCAAATACGAACTCGACATTGTGGCTTACAAAGAAGGACTCCTAGTCGTAGTGGAGGTGAAGACCCGTTCGCCCCTCGAATACATGCGTCCCGAGGAGGCTGTTACGCCGGCCAAGTGCCGGCGCATTATCGATGCAGCCGATGCCTATGTGCGCTATTTCGATTTGCCTTTCGAGGTGCGTTTCGATGTGATTGCATTGGTGAAGAAGCCCGACGGAACCTATGATATCGACCATATCGAAGATGCCTTCTTCCCGACATTACGTTGAATGAATATGAATATAGAGACTCTGCGCGACTTTTGCCTCTCGTTGCCGGCGGCAACCGAATGTTTCCCGTTCGACGAGAATGTCCTGGTATTCAAGGTGGCCGGCAAGATGTTCCTTTTCACCGATTTGAGCTCGACGGCTACGCGGGCCAACGTGAAGTGCGATCCCGACCGCGCCCTTCTCCTGCGCGACCGCTACGACTATGTGCAGCCGGGTTATCATTGCAACAAGAAATACTGGAACACGGTCGATTACGGGCGGGCTCGCGACGAAGAGATGAAAGCGTGGATATGCCACTCCTATCGCGAAGTGGTGCGGGGCTTGCCACGTCGCGACCAGCCGTTCTATATCGAAGCCCTGCAACGATTGTATCCATTATATGGAAAAGAAGATGACAGATGAACATTTGATATACCTGCCCGAGACCGACTCGACCAATGTAGAGATGCGCCGCTGTCTTGCCCACAATCCGGCATTGCCGCATGGAACGACCGTGTGGGTCGATTATCAGTCGGCCGGCCGAGGCCAGCAAGGTACCTGCTGGGAGAGTGAACGGGGTGCCAATGTCTTGTTTAGTACGCTGCTGCGTCCGCAGGCGATGCCGGCTTCGTGCTCTTTTGTACTCTCACAGTTGGTGTCGCTCTCGCTTGTCGAGGTACTCGGCGATTATCTGCCCGCTGTTACGGTGAAGTGGCCCAACGACATCTATTGCGGAGACAAGAAACTGGTAGGCATACTCATCGAAAACGACATGATGGGTGCCGATGTGTCGCTCTCCATTGCCGGAATCGGGGTAAACGTCAATCAGACGGTCTTCCGTTCGTCGGCCCCGAACCCCGTATCCATGGCTCAGGTGTTGGGTGCGCCGCTCGACCGACGCACGCTGCTCGACCGGCTGGTAGGGAAACTGGTGGCCAACATCGATGCCTACCGGCCCGGCGACGACGAGGCCGTCTCGGAGCGGTACCGCAAGATACTCTATCGGGGCAGCGGTTTTTATCCCTATTTCGATGTGCTGGCCCAGGAGTCTATCAGTGCCGAGGTCGTGGGGGTGGAGCCGTCGGGGCGTCTTACGTTGCGTACCGATAAGGGTGAGATACGCCATTTCATGTTTAAGGAAGTCCGCTATATGATATGAATATGAAAAGAATAAAAAACTGCATTGCCGGCTGTGTTGTGGCGATTTGTTGTACTGTTGCCGCTATGGCGATTGTCTCTTGTTCGAGCGAAGAAGAAATCGTGCAGGAGAAGTCGGAAAAATCGTATACCCTCGATGAGGGTGAGAACCAACTTGTTGTGGAGATACCCTGTCGCCGGGCCTGGACGATTACCGGTGCGACCGACTGGTGTGTGCCGACGACCACAACCGGTATGGGAAAGACCTCTATCTCGGTGCAGGTAACATCGAATGGCGGTGAAGAGAACCGTACATGTACCATGCAGGCCGTCTCGGACGATACCCGGCATACCATAAAGATAACCCAGTATGGGGCCGAGGTCATTACCCTGCCGGAAGTGTTCCATGTTTTGTACACCGACCCGAACGATTCGCTGCAATATATCGATGCCGGCCATTTTGCCGATTTGCTCAGTGTGGCCAACGACTGTTATGCCGGAGCCTTTGGCGGCGAGAACCTGCGGGTGAAACTGGTGCTGGCTACAGAAACACCGACGGGAGAGACACTGGCTATGCCCGGGGTGGAGTATGTGCAGCGCGAAGAGGCCGAGATGAATTGTGCTGAGTTCATGTACGACAATTCCGGCAAATACGTCAAACTGTTGTGGAACCCCAATCGCTACATCAATATCATGTGCTATCCTTTCTCGTCGGATCTCGACAATGAGAATGGTGTTGTGGTGGGTATCTCGCATTTTCCCTATACCCATACCAATAACTATCTTCCCGGTTTGACAGCTATTTCTTATGAATATTTGACTCTCAGTAATTTAAAATATCCCCATTCTATTTCATTGAACAGCCGGTATATGTATGGTGAGGAGATGTACTATACCCTGCCTCACGAGCTGGGACACTATCTGGGCCTGTTCCACGTCTTCTCCGAGGACGACGACGAGACCATGTGCATCGACTCCGATTATTGCGACGACACTCCCAGTTACAATCGCGAAGACTATCTCCGTTATCTGTCGTGGGCGTCGCAGAATCTTCCGTTCGAATCATTCCTTTCCGAAGCCCTTTTGCGTGAAGGGTGCAGTGGCGAGCAGTTCCGCTCGGTCAATGCCATGGATTACAACTACGGTGCGCAGAACCAGTTCACGGCCGACCAGCGTACCCGTGTGCGCCACGTCTTGCGGCACAGCCCTCTGCTGCCCACCGAGCATAACGGCCATATACAGCGCAGTACCTTGCACGACGGGCCTCTCGACCTGCCTATCGTAACCATGAAATAGTATGCGTCGGGTCGAAGGGCACAGAGAGATTTTGCGCATAGCCTTGCCGGCCATCGTCTCCAATATCACGGTGCCGTTGCTGGGTCTTGTCGATGTGGCCATTGTGGGCCATCTCGGCGCGCCTGCCTATATCGGTGCGATAGCTGTGGGAGGCATGCTCTTCAATATTTTCTACTGGGTATTTGCCTTCTTGCGTATGGGAACAAGCGGCCTCACCTCGCAGGCCTACGGTCGGCACGACCTCGACGAGGTAACCCGTCTGCTGGTCAGGGCTCTCGGGGTGGGCGCGATGGTGGCTCTGTTGCTCATTGCTCTGCAATATCCGTTGTGTCGGACGGCCTTTCTTTTTATCGAGGCCACACCCGAGGTGGAACGTCTGGCCTCACTCTATTTCCGCATCTGTATTTGGGGTGCCCCCGCTGTGTTGGGCCTCTATGCCTTCTCGGGCTGGTTCATCGGCATGCAGAATGCCCGCTTTCCCATGTGGATAGCCATCACGCAGAATGTGGTCAATATCGTAGCCAGCCTGTTGCTGGTCTATGTCGCCGGGTTGAAGGTCGAGGGGGTAGCGCTGGGTACACTCATAGCCCAGTATGCCGGGCTCTTTATGGCAATAGTTTTGTGGCGGCGGTTCTATAAGCCGTTGCGCCGTCGGCTTGACTGGCGGGCCTCGCTGGGAAACAGGGCGGCCATGGCCGCCTTCTTCAAGGTGAACCGCGACATCTTTTTCCGCACCCTCTGCCTTGTGGCTGTTACCCTCTACTTTACCTCGGCTGGAGCGGCGCAGGGCGAGGTCGTACTGGCTGTCAATACCCTGCTCATGCAGCTCTTTACCCTCTTTTCGTATGTGATGGACGGCTTTGCCTATGCCGGTGAAGCCCTGGCCGGGAAATATATCGGAGCCCGTAACGAAAAATTGCTGCATCGCACCGTGCGGCAGATTTTTGCCTGGGGAGGCAGTCTGGCACTTCTCTTCATTCTCTTTTACGGCTTCGGAGGCGAGGCTTTTCTCTCGTTGCTCACCGACGACCGTTCGGTGATAGAGGCCGCCGGTGGCTATTTCTACTGGGCGCTGCTCATTCCCGTAGCCGGCTTTGCCGCCTTTATGTGGGACGGCATCTACATAGGAGCCACGGCCACACGGGGCATGCTGCTGTCGATGTTTGTCGCATCGCTGCTGTTCTTTATTATCTATCTGTCGGGGCGGGCCGATTATGGCAATCATGCCTTGTGGGCGGCCTTCATCGTTTATCTTTTTTCCCGGGGTGCGGTGCAGACCTTCCTGGCCCCGAAGGTGTTGCGCATGAACAGAGCGGGCCGGGCCTGAGTGTGCCGAACAAAAAAATCGCGTTGCTTGCACTCTTTTGTGATAGCTTTTATTACATTTGTAAAATATGGAATGTGCCCGGTATCGTCGAGAATGGAAAAATGAGTTGTTCTCTTTGTTTGTCTCTCTACGTGCCTTTTCCTACATTTGCATGAAAAAGAATAAAAACCTATTGATATGGCATCACAGTATAAAAGAATCCTTCTCAAACTCAGTGGCGAGAGCCTCATGGGAAAGAAACAGTATGGTATAGACGAGATCCGCTTGCAGGAGTATGCAGCACAGATAAAGGAGATTGCCGACCTCGGCATCGAAATAGCCATCGTCATTGGCGGCGGAAATATCTTCCGCGGTCTGAGTGGTGCCTCTCGTGGTTTTGACCGCGTGAAGGGCGACCAGATGGGTATGCTGGCCACGGTTATCAACAGTCTGGCACTGAGTTCGGCTCTTGAATCCATCGGGCAGAAAGTGCGTGTCTACACCGCTACGCCCATGCACCCCATCGGCGAACATTACAGCCCGGCACGGGCCATCGACTCGTTGCAGCGCGGCGAGATTGCCATTATTTCGGGCGGCACGGGCAACCCCTTCTTCACCACCGATACGGCTTCGGCTCTGCGGGGCATTGAGGTAGGAGCCCAGGTGATGCTTAAAGGCACACGTGTCGACGGCATCTATACGGCCGATCCCGAGAAAGACCCTACTGCCACGAAGTTCGACAAAATCTCTTACGACGAAATCTACAACCGCGGGCTCAAAGTAATGGACCTCACCGCCACCACCCTCTGCAAGGAGAACCACCTGCCCATCATCGTTTTCGACATGGATACCGTGGGCAATCTCAAAAAGGTGATGACCGGCGAAAACATCGGTACCCTTGTATATTGATGTGGGGGCAGATGTTGTCAATTCGATAAAATCGTTTATCTTTGCTTTCGCGAAACATATAAAAACACCATACTATGAACGACGTTAAGACTTATATCCGTGACGCCGAGGAGAAGATGACCCTCAGTGTCGCATTCCTCGACGAGGCTCTGGCTACGATACGCGCCGGAAAAGCCAATCCCCGTATTCTCGACCAGATACGTGTCGAATACTACGGCAGCATGGTTGCCATCAGCAACGTGGCCACCGTATCTACCCCCGATGCCAAGACGATAACCATACAGCCGTGGGAGAAGCCCATGTTCAAGGAGATAGAGAAGGCGTTGCAGAATTCCGAGATAGGCATTACCCCCGAGAACAACGGAGAGGTCATCTTTCTGCGTATGCCGCCGCTTACCGAAGAGCGCCGCAAGGCCCTCGTAAAGCAGGCCAAGCAAGAGGCCGAAAATGCCAAGGTAAGTGTGCGTAACGCCCGTCGCGATGCCATCGACGGCCTGAAAAAAGCCATCAAGGAGGGTATGCCCGAAGATGTGGAGAAAGACGGTGAAAACGAGGTGCAGAAAGTGCACGACCGTTACATCAAGAAAATCGACGAGATATTTGCCGCCAAAGAAAAGGAGATACTCACCGTATAAAGATTATCGTTACAGTTGAAAACAGAGAGAGGACTCACTCCTTGCCGGGGGCGGCTCCTCTCTCTCTGTTAATATAGAACAAGATGCGACACGGCCTGGTCATAAAAAACACGGGAAGTTGGTATCAGGTGCGCACCGACGACGGCGCACTGGTAGAGTGTAAAATCAAGGGAAATTTCCGCTTGAAGGGAATTCGCAGCACCAACCCCGTTGCCGTGGGCGACCGGGTGAATATCGAAGAAAACCGCGAAGGCACCGCCTTTATTGTCTCTATCGACGACCGCGACAATTATATCATACGCCGGGCATCGAACCTCTCGAAAGAGTCGCATATCCTGGCGGCCAATGTCGACCAGGCCCTGCTCATCGTTACCGTCAACCATCCGCAGACCAATCTCATCTTTATCGACCGTTTTCTGGCTACGGCCGAGGCCTACCGTGTGCCGGTGAGGCTGGTATTCAACAAAATCGATCTCTATGACGACGGCGACAAGGCGTTGTTGCAAGGTCTTGTCGACCTCTATACCTACATCGGGTACGACTGTTTGCCGGTATCGGCGGAAACGGGCGAGGGAGTAGACAGCCTGCGGGCACTGTTGCACGACAAGGTCTCCCTCTTTGCCGGAAACTCCGGCGTGGGAAAATCGTCGCTCATCAACCTCATTCTGCCGGGACTTCACTTGAAGACCGGAGCCATCTCGCAGTCGCACCACAAGGGTATGCACACCACGACATTCTCCGAGATGTTTCCCTTGCCTCAGGGCGGGTATATCATTGACACGCCCGGTGTCAAAGGTTTCGGAACCATCGATTTTGCGCCCGAAGAGGTGGCCCACTTCTTCCCCGAGATATTCAAGTTCTCGCACGACTGCCGCTTCGGCAACTGTACCCATCGCCACGAGCCGGGCTGTGCCGTGTTGAAGGCTCTCGAAGAGCATCGCATCAGTGCTTCGCGCTATGCCAGTTATTTAAGTATCATCGACGACAGCACCGAGGGTAAATATCGCTCGGGCTATTAACCATCGGACAAAATCATGAAACAATATCTCGACCTCCTGCAACGGGTCCTCGACGAAGGGGTGAAGAAGTCTGACCGCACCGGAACCGGCACCATCAGCGTGTTTGGTCATCAGATGCGGTTCAATCTCGAAGAGGGTTTCCCTCTGCTCACCACCAAGAAGTTGCATCTCAAATCGATTATCTATGAGTTGCTTTGGTTTCTCAATGGCGATACCAATGTCAAGTATCTGCAAGAAAACGGCGTGCGCATCTGGAACGAGTGGGCCGATGCCAATGGCGACCTTGGCCATATCTACGGCTATCAGTGGCGTTCGTGGCCCGATTACAATGGCGGACATATCGACCAGATAACCGAGGCGGTGGAGACCATCAAGCACAATCCCGATTCGCGCCGCATCATTGTGAGCGCCTGGAATGTGGCCGACCTGGGAAACATGAACCTCCCTCCCTGCCACGCCTTCTTCCAGTTCTATGTGGCCGACGGCCGTCTCAGCCTGCAACTTTACCAGCGAAGTGCCGACATATTTCTGGGGGTACCGTTCAACATCGCATCGTATGCCCTGCTGTTGCAGATGATGGCTCAGGTTACGGGCCTCAAAGCCGGCGATTTCGTCCACACCTTGGGCGATGCCCACATCTATACCAACCATCTCGAACAGGTGCATCTGCAGCTCTCCCGCGAACCGCGGCCGTTGCCCCAGATGATATTGAATCCCGACGTCAAGTCGATTTTCGATTTCAAATACGAAGATTTCACCCTCACCGGCTACGACCCTCACCCGCATATCAAGGGGGTTGTCTCGGTATAATCTTTCTTTTATGAAGAATCTCTCTCTGATAGCTGCCGTGGCTGCCGATGGTGCCATCGGTAAGGATAACGACTTGTTGTGCCATTTGCCCAACGACCTGAAACATTTCAAGGCGCTGACGCTTGACCATACCGTCGTTATGGGGCGCCGCACCTTTGAGTCGCTCCCGGCCGGACCTCTGCCCCGGCGCAAGAATGTGGTACTCTCGTCGCACCCCGAGCGGTTGCCCGAGACGGTCGAGGCTTACGCATCGCTTCTTGAAGCCCTGGCTGCACAGCCCGATGAGGAGGAACTTTTTATCATCGGCGGAGCAACGCTTTACCGGGCAGCCATAGACGATGCAAGCCGCCTCTATATTACCGAGATACACCACCGTTTTCCCGATGCCGACACATTCTTTCCGGCCATAGACCCGGCCGTGTGGGAAGAGACGTCGCGGGAGGATTTTCCGGTCGACGACAGGCATGCCTATCCCTATTCGTTTGTAACCTACCGGCGACGCCGGTAGTGTTGTAGCGCCGCGGCAATGCGCCGCCTCAGCTATCGTTTCATGGCATAAAGAAGGGCCGCTCACCTATGAGCGGCCCTTCTTGTATCTGCTTCTGAGACAGAAGTATTAGCGTTTGTTCTCGGCGTTGAATACTTTCAGTCCGTTTTTCAGGAATTCGAGATAGGCGGGAACATCTTCCTTGTAGGAGTAGGAGGGACCTACGGGTTCGCCCTTGGTGTCGAGCAGCACATAGAACGGCTGTGCGTTGGCGCCGAACTTGTGGCGTTGCAGGTAGCTCCAACGGTCGCCTACGGTGTAGAGGGTACGGGTCTTGCCATACTCCTCGATTTTTATCGGTTCGGGAAGAGCCTCCTTGTCGTCGACCATGAGGGTGATGAGTACATAGTCGTTTTCGATGACATCTTTTACGTCGGTCCATACGGCAGCCTCCATTTTGCGGCAGTTTACACAACCGTAGCCCGAGAAGTCTACAAGTACAGGTTTGTTCACTTTCTTGGCGTAGGCCATACCTTCATCATAATCCATGAATGCTGCGTGTACCTCGTCTTTGTAGAGGTTGAAGTCCTGGGTCGACAACGGGGGAGCAAAGGCGCTGATGGCTTTCAAGGGAGCGCCCCACAGACCGGGAACCATATAGAGGGCAAATGCCAGCGAAATCATGGCCAGGAAGAGGCGGGGTACCGACACGTGTTGGGTCTCGCTGTCGTGAGAGAAGCGTATCTTGCCGAGCAGGTAGATGCCGAGCAGGGCAAAAATGATAATCCACAAGGCAACAAAAGCTTCACGGTCGAGAATGTGCCAGCCGTAGGCGAGGTCGGCAACCGAGAGGAATTTCAGGGCAAAGGCCAGTTCGAGGAAGGCCAATACCACCTTGACCGAGTTGAGCCAGCCACCCGAGCGCGGCAGCGATTGCAGCATCGAGGGGAAAATGGCAAACAGGGCAAAGGGAATGGCCAGAGCCAGAGCGAAGCCGAACATACCGATGGCCGGGCCGATGGCTACACCCATCGAGGCAGCCTGTACCAGCAGGGTACCGATGATGGGACCGGTGCAGGAGAACGATACCAGAGCCAGGGTGAAGGCCATGAAAAAAATACTCAACAGTCCGCTGGTCGAGTCGGCCTTGCTGTCGAGTTTCGTAGTCCACGAAGCGGGGAGAGTCAGTTCAAAAGCTCCGAAGAAGGAGATGGCAAATACCACCAGCAGGGCAAAGAACAAGATGTTGAAGACGGCGTTCGTTGCGAGGCTGTTGAGGGCGCTGGCGCCGAAGATGGCAGTGATGAGCAGACCCAGACCCACATAGATAATGATGATGGCCAATCCGTATATGATGGCATCGCGTATCGAGCGGCTGCGGTTGTTGGAGCGTTTCAGGAAGAAGCTCACCGTCATAGGAATCATGGGCCATACACAGGGCGTGAGCAGGGCAAGCAGTCCGCCTACGAAGCCCGAGAAGAAGAGAAACCACAGTGAGGTGTCGGCCGAGGCAGTTGTCTCGCCACGGGCTTGCAACTTGTCGATGACGGGCGACCACAGGTCGGTGATTTCCGATTGGGGAGCCGGAGTAGTCTCGGCAGCAATCTCTTGGGCCGGTTGGGCTGCCGGCTCACTTTGGGTGGCGGCGGGTTGAGCAGCCGTCTTTACCGCGCTGCTATTTTTTTTTTCGGCAGGAGCAGTTTCTTTTTTTACCTCCTTTTTTACCTCCTTTTTAGGAGCAGCCTTTTGGGCGGCAGCAGCTACTTCGGCAGCCGAGAGTCCTTTCCCTGTGAATTCAAACTCTTCGTTGGTCGGGGGCAGACACGACTGGTCGTCGCAGCACATGTAGCGCAGGTATCCTTTTACGGTGAAGGTTTCGCCGGTGAGTTTGATGCGTTGAACAAAGGTTACCTCTTTTTCGTACCAGTTGAGCTCCATGCCGAACGTTTCGTCGTATTTGGTTATCAGGTTCGATGCCGAGGTTACGTTGCCTACCAGTTCAGCGCCTTCGACAGTAGTGAAGGTAAACGACGTGGGGGTAGGACCGTCTTCGGGAATATTTATTCCGTAAACGTGCCAATGGTCGTCGATGGAGGCGGTAAATTGCAACTCTTTTTCTGTCTTAGACACGTCGGTTACGGAAAATTTCCAATGAACCGGGTCTTGCATCTGCGCTTTTCCCAGACCGAAGGTCAGGAGTAGGCCGAGAAGGAAAATCAGTTTTTTCATTGCGTTTTATTAGGCTGTGGTTATTTCTTTCTGTTTTTTCTTTTTCATTAGAGAAAAAAGAAAGAATGTTTATTTTTTAAAATTTCACGCCAAAGGTAAGAATTATATTGTTATTTTTCGTTATCAGATGCGCTTTTTCCGAGCCTGAAATGTTTTTATCGGGAATTGCCGAGTAGGCCATGACCTCGTCGCTGGTGCGGCGGTGCAGGTAAGCCACGTCGATGTAGGCATGTTTGAAGCGGTATCCTATGCCACCCGAGTAGTTGTTTTTGGTGCGGCTCAGCGAGTAACTGGGCAGGGTGCCTGCTGTGGGTACATAACTGGTGTTGTCGAGCCATTCGTCCGAGACGGGCGATGATGTAAACGAGTATCCGACCCGAAGACTCAGTTGTGGGGTGACGCGGTATTCACCGCCGAGTCGTACCGTATGGATGTTTTTCAGATAGTTGCGTATGTCGTCGTTGTCGTAGGCATAGGTCTGTTCATAACCGTTGTCGTCGCTCAGTTTCATGCGGGAGTAGGCCGTGTATTCGTAGTCGGCACTTACGATGGCTTTGTAGCCTATCTGGTAGGAGGTACCCACCATGAAGCGCAGGGGGGTGCGCAGCGAGAAGTGCTGGGTCGATACCGGGGTGTTGCTTTGTGAGCGAGCCTGGGTCTCTATCTGATTTTCGAGGTAGACGTAGTTGTTGATGATGTCGCCGTAGCCATTGCGGCGCACCGAGTAGTAGGTGGGGGTGTGTATGGCAGCACCGATGCGCCATGAGTTGGTTACATAGGCAATGAGGCCGGCCTTGAAGTTAACACCCGTTCCGTTCAGTGTCAATTCGTTGTAGAGAGAGTATCCCGATGAGGTGATGGGGTAAAGCGTCGATTCGATTTCGGTCTCGCCGGTTGTCTGGTAGAGATTCTCGCCATAATCCGAGACGAGCGTGTATTTAAGGTCGGTAATTCCGAGCCCGATGCCGAAGAATACACGGTCGGCCACATTTCCGCCGAAGTTGAAGGTGTATTCGTTGTTATAGCCGCTTTCCCGCACATCGAGGTATCCGTTGCCTGTGGTGCTTCCCTGCGAGAAGAGTCCGTAGTAGGTGTTGTTGGCTGCCGTTGCCGTGGGGGAGTAGGCCATGAGGAAATTGTCATAGGCAAGAATATCGAGCCATGGTGCGCCGTTGTCGTAGGCACCGTTTGCGGTGAGCAGATTGTTGGGATTCTCGTTGCACAACCCTGCGATGGCGTTGGTGAGCGAACCGTTGAGTGAGTTGTAGCTGACGCGATAGTTGCGGGCATAGTTTTTCCGGCTGTTGTAAGCTACGCCGAAGTTGATGTTCCGTAACATCGAACCTCGGAGGTTGAATGTGCCGACAAAGCCAAGGTTGTCGAAGTTGACCCGCGTCTTGCTGTTGCGGCTGTTCCCGGGCAGGTTGTCTACGCGTGTCGACTGCGGCGATATGGTCAGTGTCGTTACCACTTCGTTGGAGCGGTACACGCCTATACCGGCCGGATTTTGCGACAGGGTGCTGATGTCGCCGCCGAGTGAGGTGAAAGCGCCTCCCATGCTGACGAAGCGGGCCGAGCCGATAAGGTCGGTGTCGGTCAGTTTCAAGGCCTCGACGGCCGACTGGGCCGATGCCTGGGCTGCAAATCCTGCGGCCAGGAGCAGCAGCCCTGTTTTCTGGAATATCTTGTTCATGATAGTATGTTCTTAAATAGTTCCCTTGCTTTTATCTTTTGTTTACCGGCGACTACGGCTTCCGCCGCTGCTGCTACGGCTGCTGCCTACACTGCCCCGTGAGGTGTTGCTGCTTCCACTGCCGATGCTGCTTCCGCGAGAGGAACTGTTGTAGCTGGGCGTGTAGCTTTGGTTGTAGTTGCGTTGGGTCTCGATTTGCCGGGTCGAACTTTGCCGTTGTGACGACCGGGAGGTGTTACCCATTCTTACCCGCTGGTTTTGGGAGTTGATAATGACCCTGTTGTCGTTTGTACCTGTCGGTCTTGATACATTCTGGGTAGGCCGACGCGAACTCCAACCTCCGGGGCTGTATGAGGGTCTTGTCGTCGGGGTAGGACGGTAGTCGGGCCGGTGCGGTGGGCGATAGTGGGGGTAGTGGTGTGGATAGTAGTGATAGTGTGGATAGCTCCACCCCCATCCCCACCCGTAGGAGGGATAGCCCCAACCCCAATAGTAGGAGTGCCATCGCCATGACGGGCCCCAATAGCTGTACGGCGACCACATGTAGTCCCAGTACCAAGGGTTGGTCCAGGTGGGTGTTACATAGGCATAGGTCCCGTCGATATATACGTTCCAGTCCCAGGAGTTCAGGAAATAGATTTCGTTGTATGCCGGGTCGGTGATATGTATGGTAAACCGCGGGTTGTGAAATTTGCGGATGCGCTCGGCATATTCGAGGTCGCTTTGCGTGCCGTAGAATCCGTTCAGGTAATAGCCATCATCTTCGAGATACGACGTGTCGTCGGCCGATGATGATTTCTGGTCGGTATATCTGCGGTTGTAGGCGTCGACGTCGTCAACGTTGTTCGACGCTTGTACACCGATACTTTCCTCGGCATAGCGACGGTTGTAGGTGTCGACATCCCAAAGACTGTCGGGCACGAAAGTCTCGCCCGTGGTCTCTTGTTTGGGGGTCATGGCAGCGGCCTTTTCAACTTCTGCCTGTTTTTTTTCAGCTTCGATGCGTTCTTTCTCGGACTGTTTTTCTCTCTGTTGTCTGATTTCTTCGCGTGTGCTGGGGCGTATGTACAGGTCGTCCCAGTATTGTGATACGGCCGTCTCGGGCCACCAGAGCGCTATGACCAAGATGATAGAAAATATGCCATATAGATTTTTCATAACGAGCCTCCTTCCTTTTTCAGATTAGGACGTTTATCTTTTGATACAGAATTACCGATAAAGTTTAATGTGTCAGGAAACAAAGATAGTTGTAAAGGACGAAAAATCTGATGATAAATAGTGAATAAAAACGAAAAACACCGGTATAAGCCGGCGTTTTTCGTTTTTTTAGGAATCGGAATGAGTGTCAGTTCCGCTTGCCCGGTTTCAGGTCTCTCGCGAAGATAATCAAGGTGATGCCCCAGTAGATGAAGACAAAGGCACACACATATACCATGACTACCGATGCCATAAAAGGAGCAAAGAAGAAAAACAGCGAAGCGGCCAGCAGCAGAATACCGTTGAGCAGATAGAGTTGCCGGCCTTTGTAGCCTTTTTCGAGCGTAACGGCTGCGATGATGTTTTTGATGGCCCGGTATAGCAGAATGAATGCGAAGAAGTAGGGCAGTACGATTTCGCTCAATACCAGATTCCCTACCAGTAGAAATCCGACGATGATGTCGAGAATACCGCCCGCTATCCACCAGCCCCAGCCCCGTTCGTGCCGGCCGGTGTCGCTCGAAATGATAAGTTCGAGAATTCCAAGTACAATTAAAGCCCAGCCCAGTAGCGACGATATGACCGAGAATCCGGTAAACGGTCGGGCTACCAGCCATATTCCGCAGGGAATCAATAGTATACCAATCAGTAAGACGGCCCACCAGTAGCGGCTCTTTCCCCAAAAGGAGATTGTTGTCATTTCCATCATAAGCGTTATTTGTTTTAGGTAAGAATGTGTTTGTATATAAACAACAAGCAGCCGGGAGTAAAGTTTATTTCTGCGGGCGCGGTTATTGCCGGTGCGCTCTTTTCTGCCGTTCAGAAAAGAGTCGCGAAGCCGATGTTGTCGATGTGTTAACAAAAATTATCGGTCGGGACGACATTTGCCGGCACTATCTCGTTACTTTTGTTTTCCAAAGAGCTTTGAACCGAAATTTCAAAACTATTAACCGAAAGTATACTTATTATGAAAAACATGAATCGAATGGCATTTGCCGTCATGATGTTGAGTACATTGGCGGCCGGTGCGTATGCGCAGGACACTCGCGAGAGAAACTATTATTATGAAATATTGGATCCTTCGCACGAGCCAAAGCCCCTTGTCGAAGGGTTTGCCCAGACACGCGTGAGCGAAACGCTCGACCGCGGGCTAACCCTTGCACCGGGCCAGAAAGAGGGTACACTCTACCTCTCGTGGCGTCTGCTCCAAAGCGATGCCCCTGACGTGGCATTCAACGTGTACCGCGAAGCCGGCGGAAAGACAAAGAAACTTAATCGCAAGCCCTTGAAAGCGACGACCGATTTTGTCGACCCTTCGCCGGTTGCCGGTGAGGCACGCTATCAAGTGGTTGCCGTTGACCGCAGGGGAAAGACACTTGACAAGTCGGCTTTTGTCGCTTATTCTCCCGAGAGTGTCAGAAATTACCGTTCGATAAAACTCAACCGCTCGGTCAAGGCCGGAAAAGTGGCTGTGGCCGACTTGAACGGTGATGGCGTTTACGATTATATCATACGTACTCCCGAAAGTAATGTCGACCCCGGAATGCCCGGCGACCTTAACGGGAAAACCTATCAGATAGAGGCTTATCTCAGCGACGGTACCTTCTTGTGGTCGAAAGATCTGGGGCAGGGTATCGAGCCCGGTATCTGGTATTCGCCCTATGTAGTCTACGATTTCAATGGCGACGGAAAGGCCGAAGTGGCTTTGAAAACCGCTCCCGACGACGTGCAGCGCGATGCCAAGGGGCGGGTCGATACCGGTGAAGAGTATCTTTCGGTACTCGACGGAATGACCGGCCGTGAGATAGCCCGGGTTGACTGGCCCGAACGTAACTTTCGCTACGGCAATCTCATCCGCCGCAACCGTAACCAGATAGGCATGGCCTTTCTCGATGGAAAGACCCCCTATATCCTGGCCTGCCGCGGAACCTACAAGCTCATGGTGGTCGATGCCTGGCAGCTCAACGGTACGAAACTCGAACGTGCCTGGCGCTGGGACGGTGATGAGGAGAACCCCATCGTGCGCAGTATGGGAGCCCACAGTATGGTGTGCGGCGATGTCGACGACGATGGCCGCGACGAGATATTGCTGGGTTCGTGCATGCTCGACGACAACGGTACTTTGTTGTGGTCGGCCGGGCTGGGACACCCCGACAAGGCCTATCTCACCGACATAGATCCCTCTCGTCCCGGTATGGAGGTGTTTCTCTGTCTTGAACCGTGGCACGACAACGGACGTGGTGTCTGCATGGTCGATGCCCGCACCGGACAACAGATATGGAATATCGGGCATAAGACGTTCCATGTAGGCGATGGTATGGTGGCCGACATTGATGCAACACACCCCGGGCTTGAATGTTTTGCTCGTGAAGATAGAAAAGGGGGGACTACGGATAAATACCTGCTCGCGGCCGATGGTACCTATCTGAGCAAGAATGAAGGTGTTCCGCCCTGCCGCAACTGGGCCTGGTGGGATGCCGACCTGCTGCGGGAGACCTTTGCGGGTGATGACAACCGATGGGGGGCCGGTTCTTCGTCGCATGGCCGGGCACAGAGTGTTGTCAAGTGGCAGGGTGAGACGCTGACGCAAGGCATAGAGGGCGATATTCTGATGATTGCCGACCTTTATGGCGATTGGCGCGAAGAGGTGGTTACGGCTCTGCCGGGTGAGATACGCATCTACACTACCAATATTCCGGCCCGAGACCGTCGGGTTACACTCATGCAGGATCCGCTCTACCGCAACTATGTGGCCCATCGTTCCATGGGCTATCCGCAGGCTCCTGTGCCCTCGTATTATCTGGGAGAGTAATTGGGAGTATATGGAGAAATGGAAAGGGGCCGGGAAATTTTTCCCGGCCCCTTTTTGCCTTATTTTATGGAGATTTGTTCTATGGGTTGCCGGTCGACTTTGTCGAGCGGTTTTACCTGATATTTGACTTTCCCGAAATTGATGCTCTTCAAGTCGATGCAGCGTATGAGGCTGTTGTACATCGTGCGGTAGTAAATCCTGCGGTTTGTCGGGTCGGTAGCCGAGGTCCATTGGGTGGCGCTGGGAATATCGGTGGGTGTCTCGCCCTCGGAGAATTCTATACCGATGGGAATGTCGAAATTATTGAGTATCTGGAAGCACTGGCGCACCGTCTGCTCGGGATTCTGTTGTACCGGAGCGGAGGCCTGGTAAAAAGCGGCCCGTACAAATCGCGACGGGGGTGTGATGTCGCCCGGCAGTCCGAGCATACCGCTGCCCGCTCCGAACGACGAGAGCGTAATGTTGCCCAGTTTGTGGGCCGGGCTTGTGCCGGGAGCAAGGTTGACGTAGTTGTTGAGGTGTGTCATCTGCCAGGCAAAGTCGGGTGAGTTGGTAAGCACGCCCAGGGGGCTGTCGTAGAATTGTACTTTCCCGCCGATAATTTCCAGTACGACCTGTCGGCCGCCGGCATCGGTGAAACGCCAGTGTACGGTCGAGGCCCGTGGGTCGATGGCGACGACACGCACCCGGTTTACCGCTTTCTTTACCTCATCGACCGTCTCACATTCGCCGAGAATCCACGACACCAGTTGCAAATCGGCGATGCTTTTCGATTTCTGGGCCGGGTCGTAGGGCGCATACTGTCCGTAGCCGGGAAAATAGAAAAGCCCTGCCGACAATCCTGCCTCGTTGAGCCCTTCGGCTACAAACTCGTCTTGTTCGACAGCCAGTCCCACATATCCATACCGGGCCAGAAATGTCATGCCCTCTTTCTTCCCGTCGGGCAGATACGACGTCTGAGCGTGTCCTCTGGGCACGACGACATATCGGCTGTTGAGATTACTGCCGCCCCATTCGATGGTGCGGGCTACAATGGAGTTACCGGCTGCCGTTTTCAGGGTGATGCCGGTGCAGGCTTCTGAGGGAAGTACTTGCAGCGACAGGAGGGCTGCCGTCAGAAGTGGAAGAAACGTTTTGCCAAGAGTCATATCAGAAATGTTTATGTTTTATTGTTAACCGATAACCGGGGGCGAAAGTTTACGGCTCTGTCCAGTCGCCCTCTTTTTTGATGAGGGCGATGAGGTGTTCTACGGCCTCTTCTTCGGGAATGTTTTTCTCGATACAGTTTTTCCCCTTGTAGAGGCTGATGCGGTTGCGGCCTGCTCCCACATATCCGTAGTCGGCATCGGCCATTTCGCCGGGACCGTTTACGATACAGCCCATGATGCCTATTTTCAAGGTCTTCAAATGCGATGTTGCGGCTTTTACGCGGGCGATGGTCTGTGTCAGGTCAAACAGGGTGCGGCCACAGCCCGGGCAGGAGATATACTCGGTCTTGCTCATGCGCTGGCGGGAGGCTTGCAGTATGCCATACATGCAGGCAGTGATTTTATGAGCCGGAATTTCGCCTGTGTGATTGAGCCATATGCCGTCGACCCAACCGTCGAGCAGCAGGGCTCCGAAATCGGCGGCCGCTTTCAGCTGCAAATCTTCGAGTTGTGAGTCGTTGTAGGAGAGCCGCACCACGACCGGTACGGGGCAATCGCGGTTGAGCAATGCGTGGAAAAATGCCCGACATTCGCCCACGGGGTTGAGGTGCTGTGAGGTGAGGACGACAACCAGCCCCTGCGTTTGCGACAGGGCTGTCCACACGCGCTCGTTGAGTTCGGCGTAGGAGAGTTGCAGAAATTTCTGTTCCGCCGAGCATGCCGCAAGCCGGTCCAGTTCGTCTGTGCTGAACAGCGGGAAACGTTTCGAGGGTTCGTTGCTGGCCGTGATAAACGCATGCCCCTCGGCATCGTGAGTCAATGTATAGTCGGCAGTCGGTTCTTTCCCGTCGGTTCTGTCGGCTATTGTAACCGGGACCTTTCCACCCCCTATGTTGCCGACCGCAAGGCTTGGCCGGCGCTCCATGTTCAGGGCATCGTAGCCTTCGGCGTTCTCACCCCGGATAGCTGGGTGTCCGGCGCGTGCCGTGATGTAGTCGACCAACTTGCGGGCCACGGGTATCTCGGCTTCGGGTGCTTCGCTCAGCGAAACCCGTATGGTGTCGCCGATACCGTCGGCCAGAAGAGTGCCTATGCCTACGGCCGATTTGATGCGGCCATCTTCTCCCTCGCCGGCTTCGGTTACTCCCAGATGAAGCGGGTAGTGCATCTCCTCTTTTTCCATGGCATCCAGCAGCAGCCTTACCGATTTGACCATAACGGCGGTGTTCGATGCTTTTATCGATATGACTACATCGGGGAATGATTCGTCGCGACATACGCGGAGAAACTCCATACACGACTCGGCAATGCCTGCGGGGGTATCGCCATAACGACTCATGATGCGGTCGGAGAGCGACCCGTGGTTCACACCGATGCGTATGGCCGTGTGATGCTCACGGCAGATGTCGAGCAGCCGGATAAACCGGGCACGCAGCCGTTGCAGCTCGGCGGCATACTCTTCGTCGGTATAATCGATGTGCTTGAACGTACGGGCGCTGTCGACGAAGTTGCCGGGGTTGATGCGCACTTTCTCGACAATGGTGGCCGCCACTTCGGCAACGTGGGGGTTGAAGTGTATGTCGGCCACCAGCGGGGTGCGGTAGCCGCGCCGATGCAGTTCATCTTCGATGGCTGCCAGACTCTCGGCCTCCCGGGTGCCCTGTGCGGTGAGCCGCACATAGTCGGCTCCGGCTTCGATGATGCGTATGCACTGTTCGACACTCTTTTCCACCTCCTGCGTGGGGGTGTTGGTCATCGATTGTATGCGTATGGGGTTGTCGCCACCCAAGGGGGTCTTTCCGATGCGGACTTCGGTGGTGCGGCGGCGCTTGTAGTTGAAAAAGTCCATGGCGTAAGAAAAAAGAAAGACCGATTGTCTCTCCCGGAAAAATTTCTTCTCTTATCAAAAGTGTTCGGAAGCGACAATCGGTGCAGTTGCAGGAAATCAGTTGGTTTTGAAAGCGTATTTTACCTGAGCCAGTTTCTCGTTGGCATCGACGATTTTCTGGGCCAGACCCTTTTTGTAGGCTTTCAGTTTGCCGGCTATTTGTTCGTCGCCGAGCGACAGCATCTGTACGGCCAGAATGGCGGCATTGAGGGCGGCGTTGATGCCGACTGTTGCTACGGGTATGCCCGGGGGCATCTGTACGATGGCGAGGAGAGCGTCCATACCATCGAGCGACGAGTTGATAGGTACGCCGATGACCGGCAGTGGGGTTGAGGCGGCAATGACGCCGGGCAGATGGGCGGCCATACCGGCAGCGGCTATGATGACCTTGATGCCGCGAGCCTCTGCATTCTTGGCAAATACCTCTACCTGTTCGGGGGTACGGTGGGCCGAGAGGGCATTCATCTCAAACGGAATTTCAAAGTCGTTGAGCAGCTGGGCTGCCTTTTCCATGATGGGCAGGTCGGAGGTGCTGCCCATGATAATGCTTACGATGGGATTCATGTTAAATGGTTATAGTGATAACAGGTGATACTTGAATACTTGGTTGATGATGAGTACGCCGAGTAGGCCGCAGACCCAGCCGGTCAGAATCTGCGCGAGCGTGTTGCGGTCGAGCAGTTGGCGGGCCGTTCCCATCATGCCGGTAACGACAATCAGGGCTATAAACAAGCCTATGGGCAAGGCCATGTTGGCCAGTTGCAGGGTGATGACAAGACCCATGATGGCTCCTAAGGCATTCATGTAGAAACTGATGCGCCACCCGATGATGTTGATTATCCATATCAGGGCCGACGAAAAAGCGGCGCCTGCCAGGTATCCTTGGGCCCAAAAGGGGAGGTTAAGCCGGTGTACATAGATGGCGGCAAAGACGAGGAATACCGTGTACAGTAGTATCTCGGTGAGTCTCACATACGGTTTTTTATCGCTTTTGTTTAAGTAGAAAAGTGCCAGGGTAAGGTGAAACAGCAGGGGCAGGATGCCCGAGAACAGGAATATTCCACCGACGATGAGCAGCTTGAAATAGAGCGGAAGTATTTCGAGAAAACTGCACGACACGATGATGCCTCCTCCGTATAGGGGAAGGAGGTAGGGATGGAACAGGTACGATATGATTTGAGCCGTTTTTTTCATGAGCGTGTTATATGACTTTTCTGAGCCGGGCTACGGGCAGGCCCAGCTGTTCGCGGTATTTGGCTACCGTGCGCCGGGCAATGGCATAGCCTTTCTCTTTCAGCAGTTCGCACAACTTGTCGTCGGTGAGAGGGGCCCGCTTATCTTCGTTGTCGATACTCTCTTGCAGAATCTTTTTGATTTCGCGCGATGAGAATTCTTCGCCCGAGTCGTTCTGCATCGATTCCGAGAAGAAGAATTTCAGCGGGTAGATGCCGAAGGGGGTCTGCACATACTTGTTGCTGGTGGCGCGGGATATGGTCGATATGTCATATCCCGTCTGTTCGGCGACGTCGCGCAGAATCATGGGGCGCAGGCGGCTTTCGTCGCCCGTGAGGAAGAAGTCGCGTTGCCGGTCGAGTATGGCCTGCATGGTGGCCAGCAGGGTCTGTTGCCGTTGCTGTATGGCGTTGATGAACGATTGTGCCGCGTCGATTTTCTGCTTGATAAAGAGCAGGGCATCGCGTCTTTCCCGGGTCTGGTTGGCCTTGTTGCCGGTGTAGTCGTTCAGCATATCGTTGTAGCTGCGGCTGATACGCAGCGACGGTATGTTGCCGTTGTTGAGCGTGAGCGTGAGCTCGCCGTCGTTTTCGTCGACCAGGAAGTCGGGGCTGATGTGGGTGAGGCTTTCGGTGAAGGTGTCGTTCCAGCTGCTGCCCGGTTTGGGGTTGAGCTGGGAGATTTCCTGAATGGCCTCTTTTAGTTTCTCTTCGGAGATGTTGAGTTGTTTCTGAATCTTGTCGTAGTGGCGTTTGCTGAAAGCCTCAAAGCACTTGTCTATGATTTCGTAGGCCAGTTGAGCGGCATCGGTGCCGCGGCGGCGTTCGAGTTGGAGTTTGAGACACTCTTGCAGGTCCGATGCGCCGACACCGGCCGGGTCGAAGTCCTGAATGATTTGCAACAGTTCGCTCAGTTTCTCAACCGGTACGTCGATGCCGGCCTGAAACAGGAGGTCGTCGGCTATGGACGGGAGGGCGCGTTGCAGGTAGCCGTTGTCGTCGATGTTTCCGATGATGTATTCGGCAATCTGTTTGTCTTCTTCCGACAGTTCACGCAGATAGAGCTGTTCCAGCAGATAATCGTGAAACGTGGTGCCTCCCGATACGGGAATCTCCTCGCGCGGAGTGTTTTCTCCGGGAATTTCGCGGTCGATGTATGAGGGGAGGTCGTCGTTGTTGTTGTAGTCGCCCAGCAGCAGGTCTTCGGCGCTTTCGTTTGCGGTCTCACCCTCTTCTTCCTGGCGGGATATCTCGTTCTCCTCCTCAGGCGTCGAGGCGGCCTCGCCCTCGTCGAGGGCCGGATTGTCGATAAGTTCTTGCCGTATTTGCTCTTCCAGCTCTATCTCAGGCAGTTCGATAAGTCGTATTGCCTGTATTTGTTGGGGCGACAGGGTCTGTCGTTGTTGCAGTTTCTGTTCTTGTCTGAGCATGGATTCACTCCTGTTGTGGTTCAATTCCAAAAACGAAGATAGCCATTTTTCTCCGATTATGCCAATAATTCGGCTATCTTTTTCCCGAGGTCCTCTTCCGGGTCGATGAGGCAGGTCCTGAATCCTGCCCGTTGTGCCCCCTCTATGTTGGGGGCGAGGTCGTCGAGGAAGAGGCTTTTCGACGGGTCTTCTCCGCTGTCCTGCAACACTTTCTCGTAGAAGTCGGCATCGGGTTTCAAGGCGTGTATCTCGTGTGAGAGGTAAAGCTTGTCGAAGTAGTCGTCGACGGTCAGTCCCTCGTCCCGGAAGAGAGTCTGGCGGGTATGGTCGAAGTGCGGTGCGTTGGTGTTGCTCACCATGTAGAGCCGGCAGTGCCGGCGTATGTGGCGCAGGACATCCAGTTTATAGCGGGGTATGTCGCCGATTATCAGGTTCCAGGCCCGACCTATCTCTGCTTCGTCAGCCTCAATGCGTAACATGTCGCGCAGTGTCTTGAAGAAAGCTTCGCCTTCCATTTCGCCGGTTTCGAGCCGGCGCATGGCCTGGGCAAATGCGGGAGTGCGGAACAGTACATCTTCGGGCGCTTCGACTCCCAGACGGCGAAAGGCATTGAAACAGCGCTCGAATTCGAGGTGAAGCAATACGCCGCCGAAGTCGGTAAAGACGGCCTCTATATTGTTGTGTTTCATTTCGATGATCAGTATATAAAGCTGCTACCTCCGAGAAATTCCCGCAGCAGCGATGTCGAGGGTATCTCGTTCTCGTCGAGCGGAAGGAAGTAGTAAAGTTGTTTCAGCAGATGTTTGGCAGTATCGTATTCGGGACAGTTCTCGGGTACCGACATGAGGGCGGGCACAGCCTGTTGCTTGATGACGGCCAGCTCGAAGAGCAGCGACGAGTTGAACATGGCATCGGCGTTTTCCTGGTATGGGAAAATCCATTTCTCCTCGCCGGCCCTTACGCTGGCCCAGCGGGCTATGGTTTTTTGTGCCGATGTACCGCGGTACTTTTCGTCTCTGATGATACGGCGCAGCAGCCGGTTATCGGCCGTAGGTATCCAGCTGTGGTCGTCGATAGAGAGGGTGGTGAGGGCCGATACGTAGATAAGGAATTTTTGCCGTTCATCGATGTGGGGGGTCAGGGCGGGGTTCAATGCATGTATGCCTTCCAGTACCAGTACGTCAGACTCTTTCATCTTCAAGGTGTTGCCCCGGAACTCTTTCTTTCCTGTCTCGAAATTGTAGGTGGGCAGGCTCACCTCCTTGCCTTGCAGCAGGTCGTTGAGCTGGCTGTTGAACAAATCCAGGTCGAGAGCGTACAGCGATTCGTAGTCGTAGTCGCCTTTCTCGTCGCGGGGGGTCTGTTCCCGGTCGAGGAAGTAGTTGTCGAGCGAGATGGTGATGGGTATGAGCAGGTTGGTCATGAGTTGTATCGACAGCCGCTTGGAAAAGGTGGTTTTTCCCGAAGAGGAGGGGCCCGATATGAGTATGATGCGGGCTCCGCCCTCTTCGCTGTTGTGGCGGGCGGTAATCTGGTCGGCGATGCGTGAGATTTGTTTTTCGTGCAGAGCTTCCGTTACCTTTATCAAGTCGCCTGAGGTATGTTTCAGGATAGACCGGTTCATGTCGCCTACGTTGTTCAGCCCCACGATTTCACTTATTTTGAGATTCTCTTTAAATACATTGAACATCTTGTCTTGGGACGTAACTTCGGCTAACTCGTTTGGATTCTTCCGTTTGGGGGGAATGAGCAACATACCGTCGTGGTATTTTATCAGGTCGAACACCTTTAAGTAGCCGGTCGATGGAAGCAGGTACTCATAGTAAACATCGTAGAGGTTGCCAAGTCGGTAATAGGTGGCATACAGCGGGTGCAGAGTCTCGATGAGGTCGATTTTATCGTCCATGTCCTGTTCTTTGAAATGTGCGGCTGCTACTTCGGTCGTCGATTGGATACGTTCAAAAGGCAGGTCTTTCTTGATAATCTCGCACATACGCTCTTTCAGTAGCTTTACTGTCGATTCGGGTATCTCTTCCCGTTGATTCAGGCAGCAGAAATATCCGTTCGACACCGAGTGTTCGATGCGTAGCCGGGTACCGGGAAACAATTCGGTTACAGCCTTATACAATACGAAGCAGAGTGAGCGCACATACATGCGCATGCCCATGATATGAGAGGCATCGGAAAAATAGATCTGTTTGGGCTGATATACCCGGTAGGAAAGGTCGCGGGTGCGGTTGTTTACTTGTGCGCACAGTACATCGTAGGGCAGTTCCACTCCGGCCATTCGATAAATGTCGATAAGGCGGGTTCCCTCGTCGACGAGAAGTGTTTTCCCATTATTCTTGCAGATGATTTCTACTTGGTTTCCCATAGAGCGATATATTTAAGGGAGTAGTCCGTCTGGACGGCATATCTCCATGTTGGTTAGTCGGGATAATTGTTCATGCCGCTCTTTCTTGTCATGCGGCAGTCATGTAGCTAAGATAGACATTAAATTCGAAATATACGACAGTACCATGTTTTATATGCCCATCTTTATACATTTTTCGACTTTTGGCTGGACTCTTTTGACATAATTTTTCTCCTAATCTATCGTAAGAACCTTTTTTTGTGTTTGGCGTTTCGAAGAGAAAATGGGGTGCCGGTATGCGACGGGCCGGTATGCGGGAAAAATTTTCAGAAAAATAAAGAGTCTTTTCTTGTAAGAATCTCTTGTGAGTTGTATTTTTGCTTTAATTCTGTGCTTAACCTTTAATTTACGAAAAAGGAGGGAGGGCACAGAGGGGGGATCTACCAAAATAGAGAGGAAATATTTTAAGATTATTGATGAAATTTCAGATGTCTCGAATATATGTTTTGAGGCGTTTTTGGAAAAAGAATAGATATGCTTAACAGTTACTCGTCGACCCGAAATTATCCATATTACAAATTTATTGTATTGGTAGCCGACCTGTTGATGGTTAACGGCCTGTATGGATTGGCTTGCATTATAAGCAAATATCTGTCGTTGTGTACTGCCGACATGACCGATATAGATTGCTGGGTAACGATAAATGTCTTTTATCTCATCTGCTTCAAGTTGGTGGGCGTTGTCCTGTTCAATCGTATCGCACGGGTCGAGAACGTTCTGGCACGTGTGGGTCGGGTGATCATAGACCATTTTTTGATTATCGCATTCCTGGCCTATATCGACAATACGTTGATGGAGTCATTGGAAATTATGTTGGCCTACTATGCCGCGCTTTTTGTTTTCCTTTCGCTCGAACGACTGTTGTTGCGCCGCATTGTGCAAAATCTGCGTATCGGAAAGCGAGATATTGTAAATGTGGTGATTGTGGGTGAGGGCGACAACCTTAAAGAGATTGCCGAGAAGATGCAGGTGTCGTTTATGGGCTACAATCTCCTGGGAGTCTTCACCGATAAGGAGTTGACCGGGTTCCCTCCCGGAGTGGTCAAGTTGGGGAACGTAGCCGATGCCCTGACATGGCTTGCCGACCACAAGAATGTGGGCGAACTTTATTGTGGACTTACCTCCGACCGTGCTGCCGACATATTGCCCATTATCGACTATTGCGAGGGAAATCTCATACGCTTTTACAGTGTTCCCAATATGCGGAACTACCTGAAACGCAATATGGTGATGGAGACCTTCGACGATGTGGTCGTGCTGGCCATACGCCGTGAACCGTTGAGCAGTCCCGGAAAGCGTTTTGAAAAACGGCTGTTCGATATTCTTGTTTCGGGCCTTTTCCTCTGTACGCTCTATCCCTTTATCTACATATTTGTGGGAATAGCCATCAAACTCTCGTCGAAAGGCCCCGTCTATTTCAAACAGAAGAGAAATGGCCTCGATGGAAAAGTGTTTGAGTGCATAAAGTTCCGCAGCATGAAGGTCAATGCCCAGAGCGACACGTTGCAGGCAACCAAGGACGACCCCCGAAAGACCCGGGTGGGGAACTTCCTGCGTCGTACCAATATCGATGAGCTGCCCCAGTTTATCAACGTATTCAAGGGCGACATGAGTCTGGTAGGGCCACGTCCGCACATGCTCAAACACAACGAAGAGTATTCGCGTCTTATCGACCGTTATATGGTGCGCCACTTTGTCAAGCCGGGTATTACCGGTTGGGCTCAGGTCAACGGTTTCCGTGGGGAGACCCGCGAACTCTCCGAGATGGCCGGCCGGGTACAGGCCGATATATGGTATATTGAACATTGGAGTTTCTGGCTCGACATACGCATTATGTTCAAGACCGTCGCCAATATGTTGCACGGAGAGGAGAAAGCCTATTAGGTACCTCTTCTGCTGCCTTATACAAGAGCGTCGCCTACCTTTGTCAGGTAGGCGACGCTCTTTTTTGTGGTTGATGTTTTCTGTCAGAGCCTATTTAAGCAGCGATTCGAGGGTATAGTCGCCCTCCTCGGTTTCACAGCCGAGGAAACGCATCTCATCGCGTACTTTCTCTGGCGGGAAGGTAAAGTAGGTGCATACGGCCTTGGAGCAGAGTTCGTCCTTGTGGTTGTGTATGGTTGCTTCGAGAATGACGATGTTGCGCCGCTGCTCGACAATGTGTGCCCGCAATACGACGTAGGGGTCGGTCGTGTCGACCGATTTCAGGTAACGGGTTTCCATTTTCGAGGTAACGCCGGTTGTCTGTAATTTGCGTAGAATCACCCAGGCACATATCTCGTCGAGCAGAACAGCCTGGATACCGCCATGCAATGTATTTATCCAGCCCTGGTATTTGGCTTCGGGTCGCCATACGCTGACAACATCTTCGCCATCTTCATAAAATTCCATTTTTACGCCGGCCTCATTTCCGGGGGCACAGCCGAAGCAGTAATAACCCTCTTTGTGCAACCAGGGATTGATGATTTTTTTCATACTTGTCGATTGTTTCGTTTTCTGTACGTTTGAATTTTCCTCACCGATAGTATCGGGTGACTACAAATGTAACTATTCTTTTGGTAACGGATACGGTTTTACCTTTTTTATCACAAGAGCCGTTTCATGCGCAGCGGCCTATATCTATGGCAGATACAGGCCGCTGTGAAGGGGAACGTGTATTTATGTGTGTTATCGGGTACGGCGCACCGAGTAGGTGGGGGCAGCACTTCGGCTGCTACTGCTGTTGTTGCGTTTTACCGACTTGGTGCGGCTCTTCTTCGGTTCGTCGCTTTGAGCGGAGGAGCCTCTCGACGAGCGGGTCGATACTTTCTTTTCGGGCTCTGCTGCCTTGGCGTCGTCGGCCGATGCACTCACGGCTTTCTTTTCGGCTTTCGGTGTTTCCGCCGGGTTTTCAAGGTCTACCCAAAGGCTCCGGTCGAACTGGGCCAACTGGTTTTCTATGACCTGTCGGGCGCTGTCCTGGGCCTCGGGGGTGGGATAGAGCTGTATGAGCGACATGTTTTGCAGATTCTGTGTCTTATATATCTCTCCGTCGAACATACGCAGTTTGAAGAAGTCGTCGTAGGTGTAGTTGCGTATGTTGTTCTGGTTGTCGGTGATGATGTAATGTTGCGACAGATAGGGACGTATGTCGTCGTATCGGGCCCAGAACATGGGGTAGCGCACGGCTTCGCCTCCGAAGTCGCCTACGCGGTGCAGCACCGGACAGATGGCTTCGATGACGGGGTAGCAGGTCGAGGAGCGCTGGTCGAAAATCCATTTCTCCTTGACGTAGTACGACAGCACCTCGTTGCAGGGTACGTCGCTCTCCTCGATGATGTAGGTGTTGCGCTTGGCGGTGCGTCCGGCTTTCAACTCATACAAGATGTGGAAGCGTTCGAGCATCTCTTCGACTTTCACCTCGTATTCTTCGGTGAAGATTTCCCGGCCGTCGAGGTATTCATAGACTTTTATTTTGTTTGTCGCTACCAGCCCCAGCAGAATACGGAAGAGGTTCTCCTGTCCGTCAATAATCTCTTCGGGGTAGTAGAGCGGCATGTTCTTCTCTTGCGTGAGGTCGATTTGCCGGTAGATGCCCCGGGTCCACGGAATATCGGCTTCGGAGGGCTCTCCGTTCTGGTAGAGAGTCTGGGCTCTGACTGTGAGGCCGTTTTTGTCGGTGCGGTTGGCCGTCGTGCTGCTGCGGCGCACAACCGTGTTTTGTGCTTCGCATACGGGAAGTATGGCGCACAGCCCGAGAAGAACCAGTATATGTTTTGCCGTGATTTTCATAATCGTATGTTTCTTGTCGTTATAATCAGTTTACAATAATCTCTATCGGGGAGAGGTCTCTCTCTATGCCGTCGGGACCGATAGCTCTGACGCGCGATATGTAGAAGCGTTTACCGCGCGAGAGCCGGCGGAAGCTGTCTTTCTGCCGTTGGGAGAACCGGTTGCCGTCCGACACCTCAGGTATGGCGTTGCCCATCGAGTCGAAGAAGACCGTCTCGAAACTCAGCACCTTGTATTCGACGTTGAGCAGGTCGTCGTCGATGGCGGCCTCGATGCCGGGAGCGGCAAGCAATCGTGCCTTGGCAAAGGGGCGGCCGCCCTTGTAGCGTTGCATGTTTCCGTTGTCGTCCTTATAGGCGATGTAGGGCATGGGGTCGGGCAGTTGCCGCACTCTGAATGTCGTGGTGTTTACCACCTGATTGCGGCCGTTCATCGATGCTGTCACGGTGATGACCACGTCCTGGCCCACCTTCGAGGGTTTTATCTGCCAGATGTCTCTGTCGCGGGTGATGCGTCCGCCCGTGGCGGTGGCCGATACGGCGTGGTTGGGGACGCCCGGTACCGAGATGCTCAGCGGGTTGTCAATGCCCGCATAGAGTACGTTCATCATCGTGGCCGATACGGTGGCCGAGGGGTCGACCACGGTGTAGCTCGTGTGGAAGGGATGTTGGGTCGATGTGCCGTCGCCATGGGGCACTTCGAGATAGCCGTCGAGGGTATAGATTCCCGAGCGGTTGCAGGTTACCTCGTAGAGCCCGTCTTTGCTGTTGCTCAGCTCTTCTCCATCGATATGGATGGTGGGCACCATTGTTGTGTCGATGGCGGCCAGTACGATGTTGGCCGAGTATTTTCCGCCGCGGATTACCGTCTTGGACGAGGGTATGACGTAGGCGTTGAGCTGGTTGACGCGCACGTCGCCGCTGTCGATATTTTTCAGCAGCGTGTGCAGAATTTCACTTTCGGCCGAGCGCAGGTCGCTCTGTATCTTGGTGAGCAGGGTGATGGCCGCTATGACCGGCATGTTTTCAAAGTTGGCCTCCTCCCAGGTGGCTTTTTTCTCACCCACGGCGGTTTTCGACATCCGCGGGTAGAGATATTCGTTGATGAGGCGCTGCTTTACCGTGTCGCTTATCATCGTGTTGACCATTTCGCTGTATTCGATGAGAGCCTTGCGCAGTTTCTCACCTTCGCGGGTGGTAGGCGAGAGCATGATGAACGAGGCGGCTTCGAGGTCGTCCTGACGTTCGATGTTGTTGACGTCGCCGTCTTTTCCGTCGGCCTCCCGCACGATGC
>ERZ824600.927-NODE-927-length-40593-cov-6.738665_pt1 | contig 40593 bp, 71 predicted proteins | sample MGYA00519933_ERZ824600 | MGnify/ENA primary metagenome ERZ824600 (study PRJEB31778, sample SAMEA3449178) | human gut metagenome | biome: human gut; feature: human-associated habitat; material: faeces | place: United Kingdom | collected 2010/2012 ... | reverse complement strand
CATGGCTGCCATGGCCTCCACCAGCTCGTCATTCTGGGCCTCCAGCGCGGCGGCGTGCTGCCGTAAGTTCTCCTGCTGTCCTCTATTCCAGCCACAAATCCTTAACATACACGTTCGCAAACCACTCGTTATTCCCCGCACCGATTGCGATTGCAAACCCGATGAACGCCGCATTTGCGCCGTAATCGGCCAAGGGAATATCTATCTGTGATTCAGCGTTTGTAGGGGACGTCGTTTCCAGTGCTGCATCCATGATATACTCCGGCTTTTTTGTATTGAGCATAACCATATCCTTATAACCCAGGCCATCATGTTTTGCGATGCACGACAGCGTTGAAAAATCGGATAACGACACTCTCTTATCCGTAACTACCAGTCCAGCAACGTTAGCGTTCCGCGCCGACAGCGACATTTGATAATATCCGTCAATCGTCCCCACGATGGTCGGGGCCTTGGCTGTGTTGTATTGCATGCCACTTTTGTACGGTGCCCCGTTTGCCACAAAGCTTACCTGTGGCACACCGCCCTGGATGAGATATCGTTTGGCCCAGGAAAACTGCCCCCAAGCTCCGCCCGTGTAAAAGCTCGCATCCACTCGGGCCCATGTGCTATCAGCGTACACCCTACACGATGCCATGATTCCCGCCGCCGTGGATACAAGCCAAATAAGTCCGTCTTCAGGGCTTTGCGGTGCAGCCTCCGCAAAGACGTACTTCTTCCCGGCCTTGTCGGATTTTACCCACACGGTATTCTCCCGTGGGTTCACAGGGGCGGTAAGCCCTACGGTTACTCGCAGCCCGCCGCCACCGCCGCCAAATCCCGCATTTGTGCGTCCGATCATGCAGCCGACCCCCTCCAACAGATAATTGTGGGTATCGTGATTGTGGATTCCGGCACGTCCGCAGCGTAGATGTATACGCCGCCGTTGTAGCACTCCGCCACTGGTGCAAAGCTGTTCTCGCTCATAGCCGCCAACCCGAAGACCACCTCGGGAATCATCGCCGCCGTTACGCCGCTCAGAGCCACCGCTGCACGGTAAGGGTAATCCTCGTAGGTGCTATCATCTGCCCAGGCCGATACAGCAACCACCGTATTGGCAAAGGCCAGCTTCTTAAGCTCCACAGCTGTACCGGCTTCCAGGGCTGCCAGCTCTTGGGCCAAACTATCCAGCAGGGCCGTGTACTGGGCATTGATAGTTGTGGTGTCAATGGATAGGCCATCCGTTACCAGTCCGCAGACGGAGGGATCTAGCCGCTCGTCCGTGATCATGCTGGCCGTCACCGCCGTGATGCCAGCCCCTACGGCCACCCGTGCAAGGCTGATCTGCCGCACAGTGCTGTTATTGGTCAGCGCCGGTGCTTCCGCTGTGCTGGACGCTGTGCCCTTCAGCACCTTGATTTCCGGCAGATCAACATAGTTTGTAGTTTCCCATTCCACAATGACCCGGTCGATACGGTCAAGCACTGCATCGGCCATTTCCACGTTCAGTATCAATTTTGCGCCGGTGGTCTTCTCGGTATCATTCCACCATACCACGCCGTTTCCGCCTGCATCTGTAAGCCATCCCGTGCCGTCCGTCACTGTTACCGCCATGCCGGGCGTTTTCAGAGCAGCCACAGCAGCGTTCCCAGCCGCCGCAAAAACGCCGGATGTTCGTCCATGCAGCCACCGCATGACCTCCTCGGCCCCAATGTAGGTGTCTTGGTTATTTGGAAAACTTCTGATTTCAGCCATTTCGTTTGATCAACTCCATTATCGTCATTTCCGGTTTGCCCAGAACGATTTCCATTTTCCGCTCCCGGATATCGCCTGTGCATTTGATTCCGGTAACACGTGCCGTAAACTTGATATTGTGCCGCACAGATACGCACGACACGATATCGCCCATTCCGTACAACGTCCCAAAATCCTCCGGCGCAATGGTCACTGTGAAGCTCTGCCGCTTGTTCTGCTCCTTCAACGCATCCATAGCCTCCGCTATGGCCTTTTTCTTCGTAGTCGCATAGTCCTCGTCCTTCTCCACTTCGACAGATACAGACGATTCCACCCACAGTTCTCTAGCGTTCGCACCGCAAGTCCCTACAAGGTGCATCTGCGCGGCCCCTTCCCACATCCAGCGTACAAACGCCGTTGTGTACCAGTCCTTGTCGTCCTGCGTGATAACCAGGTTTTTTGCCGTGCCCTGCTCGGCGGAAAACACAGCGGCGTGGATGCCCTCAGTGCGGTCAACACCCTTGTAGATTTCAAACGTCCATTTTTTGGTTGCATCGTCCCAGATCATCCGCCGCCCCAGTTCGCCATATTCCAGCACTGGGGTAATGGCGTCCAGCAGCTGCCCGCCGTATACAATGCTTTCATCCACGTCCGCCGTGGTCTCATCGTCGCCCTGATACACCTCAGTCAGGCCCTTGATCGCCGCCGTCTGGATGCGCTTTTCCAACCCTCTCAGGTTGGCATTGACCACATCATACACGCCGCTCTCGATATTCGTTATCTTCCTGTGGCTTGTGTCGCCGGCGGCAACTCGTAGATTTAGCAGCCAGTCGGCGCTATACCCGTTTGCGGTGATTCGGTTACTGCCTGTTTCGATTTTGGTCGTAACAATGATGTACGTCGCTTTCAGCTCAGTGTCGTACACAATGTTCCCGTTGCGGATAGCCTTGATGTTGTACTCATCCGCATCCGCAACCAACGTCAGTTTTCCCACGTCGTTGTATTCCAGCGTCTCCGACAGGCTAATAGCGCACCCAATGCCGTACCGGGTGGAAAAGTCGCTGGGATATATCTCGATGCTCATACGATCATCCCCATCATTTCAGGCGCAAACGTGATTTCCATTTGCAGGTTTTCAAGCCCGCTGGTTGCCGTTGGCTTCAGCACGTTGTCTCCGGGGGCCAGCCGAAACAGGCTGCTTTCGATATCCAACGCCCCACGACAGTCCCCATCGACAGAAGACGTTACATATGTGCGGCTGTGGGTGATTTCGATAACAATTCTTTCTCCGGCGACCATGTTCTTGTTAATCCGCAGAAACTTCCCATCGACGATATTCTGTATCACAGGGACGCTGACCGCATCCATGGCGATTATGGCCACCGTAAACGGAATATCCGCTTGCCCCTGATTTCTTATGTTCACGAATTTCTTCTGCTGCATCCGTCCGAACAGATAGGGTTTCGAGATATTCCACGGAAATTTGAACAGTTTCTCAACGCCCATCAGTGTTCTGGTTTCCTTGTTTTCCCTGCACCAATATGGGTGCGGAGCCAGAAACGACACTTGGAATTGCGCATGGCTCCTGTCCGGCCCCACGGTTGGGGTTTCCGTCGTCCGTACATCCAGATAGTAGTCGTCACAGTACAGTCGCCCAGCCCCTGGCCGTATCACATCCAGCAACCGCTTTTTCCGCTGCTCCTGTGAGTCTCCCACGACCCGCCCGGTGATGGTCACCGGGCGGCTCTCCACGTGCTCCGAGCTGACGCTTGTGCCTACCTGATTGATGCCGTAGGATTCATTCACGCTGACGCTCAGCGTATCGATTCCGGTAGGCTTGCTGATCAGATATCCGTTGGTGTAGTCAAAGATAATTTCTTGTCCATCAGCCCCGACATACCGGAATAGTTTAGATAAATTGTTATACGCCATCAAATCCACCACGCCTGTTCAAAATATGCCGCCGTCGCTGCCGCCAGCTGTACCGGCGTCTGTGGAACGCTCTGAATGTTCTGCACAATGGTCACGCCCTGCCCGTTCCCACCGCTGCGGCCTCGCCGCCACTGGTCGGCCTCGTAGCTGTTTAGGATTGCCTCACCCCGGTGCAATTCTGCAAGATATCCATTGTACGGTATATAATCCGCGCCAATGGCCTTGCTGCTGAAGGATACCATTCCGTTTGCGGTAAGCCCTCTTCCTCCAACCAACTGCACGCCGATGCTCACAGTGCCAAGGTTCCCTTGCAATGCGCTCATCATCGTATCTGCAAGGCCCGCCATTACAGCAGCTGCACTCCCTTTGCCGCCCTCTAGACCTTGGACGAAACTATCCATAGTAGATTTTGCCGCGCTTGCTGCCTCGTCCGCTTTGTTTAGCCCTTCGATCATTTCGGCATAATCCGCCGCTATTTCCTCTGCTTTTGACGCGAATTCACCGTTCATGTCCGTCATGCTTGTGGCAAGCTTGCTTTGGGATTCTTCAACGCCGCTGGACAAAGCCAGCAGGTTTTCCACAATCGCCTGCCCTTCAGCAGTGCTCGCACCTCCAACAGATTCCAGCGATTCCACCAGCGCCGCAGCGTATGCAGCGCCGTCTTTTCCGTAGGCCTGCAGGGCATCGCTCATGCTGCCAAGGCCGCTATCCGCCAAATACTGAAGATTCTCACTGTACTTGGTATTGTAGTCGATTTGGGATTGCAGCCCGGCAGTAATATCAGCTAGGCTCGTTTTAACATTTGTCGATGCTTCATCAAACGGCCCAAACCATTTTTCCACATTTGCAAGCGTATTTTCATATGTTGCCTGATACTCAGCCATCAGCGCTTCTGCCGAAGAAATATATTGGTTGGTCGCGTCTTCGAACTTTTGCGCCGGGTCTGCGGCTGCATCTGCAATTTCGGCGGTTCCGTTTTTAAAGGCCTCGGCCTGTGCCAGATAATCGTTCATAGCACCGGTCAGCTGATTAATACGGTACATATCGCCAGAGGTTATTTCTTCACCGGCTTCGTACTTGGCATAAATTGCGTCTATCTGGTCGCCATATTCCTTGGCTTTTTGGTTCGCCTCTTCCAGATTGCTTGCCTGGCCCTTAAACTCATTTTTCCCAAAAATCTTATCAAAGCCACTGTTCAACCAGTCCACAACGCCGCTTACAGCCGGTAGCACAACCGTTCCAAGGCTTTCCTTCACAAGCTCCCAGTTGTTTTTCAGCTTCGCCATTTTCTCAGAAAGCGTATCCATAACCTTGCTGTACGCGGATTCCGTAGCACCGGCAGAGTCTCCCATGGCTGCAACTGCGGCGTTTACGTCTTGGACGTTGTTTAGCAAGATATTCGCGCCTTTACCGGCCTCTGCGCTGCCGAACAAATCATTGATCGCAAGTCCGGAAGCAGATGCAGAATCGGCTAAGATTTTAAGCACATCCGTCAGGGATGTTCCGGAAGCCATCAATTCCGAAAAACTGTGGCCGGTTTTTTCTTTGATGATTTTTGCCGTCGTCGTGCCAGACTTGCCGACTTCGTTCAGCATGGCATTGATCAGCGTCGTGGATTCTGCCGCCTGGTTGCCGTTTTTTGTCATAACGGCATAGGAGGAAAGCAGCTCGTCAATGCTCACGTTGTACGCTCTGGCCGTAGGAATTGACCGGCCCAAATTCTGTGCCAGCTCTCCGACGGTTGTTTTGCCCAAATTCTGCGTTGTGATCAGCTTGTCGGAAATACGGGTTGCGTCAGACGCTTCCAGGCCGTAGGCATTGATGGCAGTCGTCAGCACATCAACGGCGGTTGCCGCATCAGTAAAGCCGCCCTTTGCCAGTTTTATGGCGCTGGTGGTAAACTGTACGGCACTTGCTTGGTCGACGGATGCAGACAGTGCATTGTATACAGCCTCGGAAAAATCTGAAATGGCAACGCCGGTTTCCTGGGAGCCTTTTTTGATGCTTTCAAAATAGGCACTGTTGTCCGTTCCGGAAAGTAACGTGCTCACCTTGGCAAATGATGTTTCGGCGGCAGATGCCTGTTCCACCGCTTGCACCGCAAAGTCTGCCACGGCTTCAACGCTTTTTTTGATAAGCATCGCTTTTGTAAGTTTCGGTATCAGCCCTTCCAGGGAGCTGCCGAACCCGTCCGCCGATTTCCCGGCCTTGTCCATGGAATTGGGGACTTGTTCTATGGACTTGTCAAAAGAATCCGCGGCCGCCTCTGCCTCTTCCAGTGCCTTTCTGTTCTTGGCGACCTTCCCGGAAAGCTCCTCAATTTCCGCTCCAACCTTCTGGGTCTCAGCGGCACCGCTGCCCATGGTGCTGTAAAGCTCGACATACTTGTCCTTTAACAGCTGAAGCTTTTTCTGCTGGGCTTGAAAATCGTTGCTTACCCGTTTTGATTTCTCGTTGAATTTTTCGTAGGCCCCACCGGCCTTGTCCATGCTTTTTGCAATATCGTCAGAGGTTTGGGCAGCAGTTGTTCCAACCTTTTTGATTGGGCCGCTTGCGTTATCCTGCACGATAAGCGCAATTGCAAGATCTAATAAGCTCGCTATACGTCCCCACCTCCCATGGCATCCAGCTTTTCGCCCAGCCGGTTTATAATTTCGTCCCCGGATTCCTGCTGCTCCGGTTTCCGCTGGTCTGTAAAGTCTACATATCTCTGCGCCATGCACCTACCGCCAAGGCGCTGGGTTACACTTTCGCAGATATATTTCAGCGTGTCGGTGGTGTAAATCCGGTATGCCTCATCCTGCATCTGCTGTTGATGCTGTGCCTTTAGCAGATGCAGGAAGCCACGGAAAGGGAGCTTGTCCCACAGGGCAGGAGGGATACCGCACACCGCCAAACTGTAGCCCTTTACGCCAGCGACAGAAGCGAAATAAAAAAATCCATCACGTCCGCCCGGTTCACACACTTCACGAACGTGGAAATGGCATTGGGGGCAATTTCGTTTTCACCGCAAATCCACATGGCATCGGTGACCCTTGCGGTCTCCACAGGGAACTCTTTGCAAGCCCTCTTCGCCATGGCCCGGATATTCCGCCGCCCGGCCTCCCGGGCGGTCTCGCCATCCTTGGGGGCGGTTTTCAGTTCGCTCATGTTGGTTGCGCTGACAAACTCCTCGATTTTCTCCACCACGTCAAAAGCGGCGGGGAGCAGCTGCTCGTTGGGCAGGTCAAAAATAAAGGTCATGCCGCAATCTCCTCCTCCACATAGAATTCCATCGGGCACTTGGTCACGTTGGTAATGGAAACATGCCCCTGCAGCTCAATGGTCAGCTGGCCCTTGCCGTTCTTGGTGGTTTTCAGGGTCAGGCCGCCGGAACTCAGCACATTTTCCAGGGAAATTGCCGCCATGCCGCCATCGCCCATGTCGCCAACCCACCAGATCTTATCGGTAAAGTCGGACAGCTCCAGCGTGTCTTTGGGGGTAATCTTGTTTCCTTCGACAGTGGCAGGGCCGACGGCCAGCTGTACGCCTCTTGCCGTCATGGTTACGGCCACAAACGCGAACTTGCATTCCCAACCGGCCAGCTGCTTCAGCTCTTTCGTGTTGTTGGGAACATTGTCAAGGTCATCGCCGTCATCTGTGTATGTAGCTACGCAGCTGGCAGTGATGCCGCCGGTAGTGGCGTACAAAATATCCGCGTCCTGAGGCTTGGCGGGCTTGCTGGGGTCAAAGTTGCTCAGCACCATGCCAGCGCCCCGGGGAATGTTTTTGAATGCGTCAGACGCAATCTGGGTAAACATTTTGCTCATGCGTTTTCCTCCTATCGGAAATATTCGGCGGTGATATTCAGCGCCCGCCGTTTAATACTGTTGTCCTCGTCCAGCACAGCCCGCAGGGCAGGAGAGCCCATATAAAGCCAGATATAGCCGCCATCTACAGGCACAGTGCAGCCGCCCCGGCCTATTGCGTCCATGATCTCCCGGGCCTTCGCCGTGGGGGCTGCCTCGGATTCCGTCTTGTACCAGATGTACACAGTCAGATTCACGGGGTAGTCGTCAAATTCGGCCATTACGAACGGGTATGTGATATACGGCATTTCCTGCTTGTCCGGCACAGAAGTTTCCGGAAACGCAGGAATGCCAAAACTGTTGAAAAATTGGTTTAGTGCTGCGTCTGGGGTCATTTTGTCAGCTCCCATCGCTCGGCGGTGACCTGGCAGATGTCCAGCGTCCCAAACTCGGGTGACTGCTTGTCGGCCCCGTTGCTGGTGACGCGGAAAATGCCGCCGTCTTTTTCTCGCCGAAAAACGTCGTGGAAGGACAGGGGAGTGCTGCGCCGGGTGGTGACGGTGTACACGCTGGTCACGCCCTCTTTCTCTGCAATCCGTGATTGCATGGAGGTATCCAGCACGACAGCGGCGTTAAATTCCGCCCCGTCTGCCCATTCCACAAGCCAGCCACCGGCACCATCCGGCGTTCGCTTTTTTTCCATCAGCACACATTTTTCTTGCAGAAAATTGTCAAGCAGACTCATAATTTCCTCCATATCCGCAGACGCGGTGCAAATACCGTTTTCCAGCTCATTCCCTCACCGCTGCCGGAATTTCCGCTTGTCTTGGTGTACGAGTACCCGCCGAAAGATTCACTTTGATACGGGCTTTCTACGGCCTCGTGGTTCTTTTCGATCCATGCGTTGATTTCATCCAGCAGGGCCAGCACCTCGGCAGGGACGCAGATTTCGGTGATGATTCCCGTATAGGTTTCATTCCGCAAGTCTGCGTTGCCGTACACGTGGATTCCGTCATTTCTACGGCTGCCCTCGATCAGGTAGTAGTCCCCGCTTTCCAGCCCAGGAAGGGCAATGCGCCCATCCTGGATTTCCTCGCCGAAACACTGCCATTTCAGGCCGGGGAAAAAGTTCCGCAGATACCGTAGCAGCTCATACAGGCTTATTCCGTTCATGCGGTTCCCTCCGTTCACTGGCCCTTCACGGCGGCCAGAATATCCGCTTTGTTCATTGCGGCGCTGATTCCGGCAATGCCGTTTTCCTTGGCGTAATCCAAAAGCTGTGCTTTCGTCATCCCGTCAAAGTCCACGGCAGCCGGTGCGGTTTTCTCAGCTTTCAGCGCCGCCGTTATTCCCCCGGGGTGATGGTCGCCACGGCGATACCGTCCAGGTACTCGGCCCACAGTTTCAGGCCCATGATTGCATACATATCGCCGGTGGCCCGGGAATAGTCGCCCTCCACGTGTACGCCGATCAGGTTGGTTTCGCCGGTGACGGTGTAGTCCAGTCCCAGCTTTGCAAAATCGCTGTCGGCGGGGTCGACGTAGTACAGATCGATGTTCTCCACGGGAATGGCAATTACCTTGTTCCGGGCAATGTACTTCTCGGGCAGCAGGAACAGCGTCCGGTAGCCCAGGAAGTTTTCCAGGTACGTCAGGCCGAACATGGTCTGCGTGGTGATCTCCTTCTCGCCCAGGTAGTCGTACATGTCCAGGATGTTGGCGAAGCCTACAACCTCGGTCACGTCCTTGTCCATGGCGGCGAACTTGTTCAGCACGTTGCCCTTTGCCAGGGCAAGGGCCTGCTGGAAGGTCTTGGCGGTCACGGCCAGGCTGCCGGTGTTCAGGAACGTGTAGAAATCGGCCAGGACCTTGTTCTGCAAAGCCACCAGGAAAGCGTCATCGGTCTTTTCCACGGCCACTTCTGCGCCGTACTTGGCCACGCTCTCGATGGTCACACTCTTCGCGTACTTGGATACCTCGATATCGCCATACGCCACGGGCTCCACCTTGGTTTTTGTGAAGGGGATTTCGTCGCCCTCTGCCACCGTGCTGCCGCCCTTTAAGCCACCGTCCACACTGGCCTTGTAGGATACCAGTTTCGTGCCGGGGGCCTTTCGAATGGGCCGCATAATGCCCATAATGGTGCGCAGTGCGTCCCAGTTATCCGCAAAGCGGGTAACAAAATCCACCTCGCGGGCAGACGTAGTAAACTGCGCAGTAGTCGTCAATCCGGTTTTTGCTGCCATTTATTTGGCTCCTTTCAAAATCAAAAATTTATTCGCTTTCGCTTGCCATACTCTCAGCAAGCGCTTTCTGCCGCTCGGCGGCAGAGAGGATATACCGGCCCTTGTCGTCCTTCTTGTAGATTTCGGCCCGGCTCTTGGCACCGCCGGAAGCATCAGGGGGCGTTTCGGTCTCGGTTCCCGTCTTCTTTGCCCTGCCGATCAGGCCTTTGTAGTCGCCATCCAGCAGGGAGTCAAGTGCGGAAGCGTCCTTGATCTTCTCTCCGTCCAGCTCCAAACTCTCGATTTCACCCTTTGCGCCGCGAATCACAAGCCCCATGCTCTTGGCCGGAATGCCCTTGCTCTCAAAGTAGGCCCGTGCTGCCTTTTCCTTGGCTGCCGCCGCCTCCTTCTTGGCGATTCCGTCCTTGTACGCCTGGAAGTCCTGCCGCTCCTTCTCGTACCGTGCCTTGAAGTCGTCCCCGTTGTCCTTTTTCAGGTCGTCCAGCTCCTTCTGAACGCCGGGCAGCTTCTCCGCATCGGCCTTATAACGCTGGATGTCTTCTTTCAGCCCATCCACCGTGTCGCCGTGGGCTTCAATAATGGTGTCGACCTGTTCGTCGGTCAGCCCCATACCCTTCAAGAGTTTTCTCGTCAATGCCATAGTTTTCAGTCTCCTTTTCTTCGGCCCCGTTCCTTTGGGGGCGACTGTAATTTACAGGCCGCTTTCCTTTGCGAACCTTTGTGTGATTATCGTAGAATACAATATGGCCCTTGATACACATTTTTTCGGCAGAAACACAGCAAAATGCAGCCGCGATATCGCAAAAGGGCAAAACAAAAGCGGGAGCAAACATCAACGTTCACTCCCACTTTCGGCAGATCAGGCAATATTCAGTTGGTCGCAACTTTGTTGCAACTTGTCAGCAAGTTACCGGCAAATTAACCGTTTTCTAGTTCGTCTTCCAGAATTTGCTGCCACTCGTCCATGTGGTCTTCCGCAGCTGGCCGCAAGTACGGATGTGGAGGCCGCTTGCTCGTACCCTCCTCCTCGAAAGCGGCGTATTCGACGTTAGACCCGACGTAAACGGCGTTATCATCCGCGTAATGTGTGATACTGTTTCTAAGCCGCCCGGTTATGACATGAACCAATTTTTTTGCATATGTCTCGCATTTCAGGCCGATTCTTTCTAGCGTCCGCCCAATAGCGGCCTTGATTCTATCGGTGATTTCCTCTGTAAAATCGCTCATACTGATATCTACGTGAAAACTTCCGTTTCCGCTTGATTGATGCGTATTCTTCGGCATGGCTTTCCCCCTCTATATTTTGAAAAATTTCGTCCTCTTGACTATTTGAAAGTCAACATTTTTGATTTATTGTGCTTTCCCGTAAATACATCCTGATAGACGCCATGCGGCGCATCTGGATTCTTTGCACTCCACAAATTCGGCGGTGTTGTGCTCGATGACCTGCTGCATGATAACATTTCCGTTTTCGTCGTATTCATACGTTGTTTGTTGGACGAGATGCCGATCAACGGTGTATGGGCAATAACTCATTTATAATTTCCTCCTTGCAAAAACTTTTTTACATTTTGTAATATCGCATCTATCGCATCCCCAAATACGCCTGTGGAAAATGGTGATTGCCTCTTTTTTGCTTTTTGCGTTTACGCACAAGCGGTGTATCCGCAAAAGCTGCATGTAACCATCATCATCAAATAATTCCCGTCTATCAATGTATTCAACGATGTATAGTGGGCGGATAAGTTTCACGTTGTTCCCCATCTGTTTCCATCCTCAATCTCTTTGCCCTTTTTCCACTCCTCGTAGCTCACGCCGCCCAGTTTAGAGGCCCTGGGAGCGTTGGGATCGTGGAATTTGTCAACGGAAATCACAGTGCACCGGCAATTGTATATCAGATACCCAGGCGCTTTCGGGTCACCGGGGTAGTCCATTTCATAGCCATCCACAATAAACGGCTTGCCAATGTCCACCATTTGCCCGTCTGCCTGCCGGTGCTCGTGCCGTGTCCTGCCGTCCAGTGTGGCAACCCATTGTTGCTTTAATTGGATACCCATCTTTTCGGCCCGCTTGTATGTGTCGGTTCTCCCGGCGCATTCTGCCGCTGTGGTCGCCGTCCTTGCAGATCTAACAGCAGCATGATAGCCCATGTTCGCCACACCTTGCAGCCGTTGGGCAATCTCCGGGATGGGATCGCCCAGCAAAATACCCTTTGTGATTGCTTCGGTGATGTGCTGCCTGTTCCACTGCATATCCACTGGGATATCCACAGACGGCAGCGGCAGCAAATCAGGAGTATCCTTGATAAGCCGTTCCACGGTGCTTCTGTCGTACAGCGTCCACGATAGATTCATTTTCATGTTTTGCTCGATATCGTAGGCCGCAAAATTGGCGTTCAGGGCGTAAACGTCCAGGGCCTCGCCGGAAACGATACGCATAGCGATTTTATCAGCATTGGTAAAATCCTCAGACAAAACGCCGATCATATCTTTCAGGTGCTTTGCCTTTCCCAAAGTCTCCTGCCGCCATGCAATATAGTTTCGCCGCTTCATTTTCCCGGCTTCGACAAGTGCGGCTTTTTCTTTGTCCTCTTTTTCAAACGTTTTGAGAATTTCTCCCAGCCGCTTCTTTGCATCGTCCACGGTTTCGCTGTAGATTCTGGCAATCCGCTTTTCCGTGATTTCCAGCCGCTTGTCCGTCCACTTATGCCCATAGTCGGCCATGGCTTATTCCTCCGGCTGTTGGTTCTGGTTGTCCAGCTCCTGCTGCTGTTGCTGCTGCATCGCCTGGAATTGCTTTTCCATGGCACCCATCCGCTGCAAATCGGCCTCATCCCGCCTTTTCAGGATGTCCGGCACTTCCTCCGGCAGAATCCACGGCAGGTGCTTCAAAATGGTTTCGTCATCCAGGTATTCGGCGGCGGACAGGACCATGCTGGTCTCCTCAGCCTGGTTGATAACCTTGTTCCAGGTAAATTGCGGCTCCGGGTTCGGGATTCCGCCCACGGCGCAAATCTGATGGATAAAGTCAATCAGGAAATATTCGAAGTCTGCGCATTTGTTGTCCTGCGGCTGATAGGCGGCGGAAATCTCCGTTGCCGTCTTTTCCGCTCCGGCCAGCGCCGCAACGTCCAGCATTTGTGCATCCTCATACAGATCACGCCGCAGAATGTCAAGCATGGTCTTTCTCGCTTCTACGGGAACGTCCAGGGTGTGAGCCTCCGCCGCCGCCCCGTCGGCATCGTCCACCGTCGCCGCCCGGACCGAACGCATCCGCTGGATGAACTTGGCAAGGTCCGGGTCGTCCATAGCTCCGGAGTTGTGCAGTAACCAGTAAACACCGGCCTCGTCAATCTGGTTGGCAAATCCCGACTTGACAAAATCGTAGCAGTCAATGGATTCCCGCAGGCCCACCAGCTCAGATTCGTGGGTGTCGTTGCCATACAGAATGGCAATGGGCAGGCGGGTGTAGTTCTCGTCGCACTGGTCCACAACGCCAAAATCGTCCCGCAGCTCCCGCCGAATGTAGCCTCTCTTTGCCACCAGCAGGGAAGGGGTGTCACTTCCGGTTGCGCTCCACTCGCTCACACCGTCAGGCTCGTAGAGCGTGGCCCGGAACACACTTTTGCGCCCAGTCTTCCGAAACCAGTACCGGATTCCGGCCATCATTTCCCCGGTGCTTTCGTCAAACAGAGGCACAAATCCGGGATTTCCGGCGGTGTCGGCGAACGAAAACACTTCCAGATGGTCCAGATTCCAGAATCCGAATGCTTTTCCCTGGGCCAGCGCCATCTTGGCGGCGGTCTGTAGCTTGTTGTCAAAGTTCGCCCCCAGCTGCTCTTTCTCGTTCATGGAAACGCCATTGCCCAGCACATATCCAACCTCCTGGGTAATCAGCCGCCGGAACATAAGCGTTTTGAGCCTGTAGTCGCTTGACCAGATGTCCGGGGTCTTGTTCCCGGACAGAGTAAAAATAACCTTCTGCATCCGCTCGATGGTCAGATTGTGCTTGTTGTAGTACGCCATGCCCGCCACAGCGTCCCGGTAAGCTTTGCTGTCCCGGTGCATATTCACAGATTCCCGCAGAAATTCCCCGATTCTTCCGCCGCTGACAGCTTCCTGCAAATCCTGGTATGTCTTCATTCGTTCCCTCCGATATGTTTATTTTATAAAAGCATTGTGTAGGCCGGGTCATAAACCGGGTCTTTTTTGTTCCACAGCCGCTTGACGATGCAGGCCAGGCTGTCCGGTGCGTCATCGTGTTCTGCGTCCTCGGTGTAGTCACAAATCTGGTTGATGTATGCCGTATCCGTCCCGGAAACAAAAACCACATTCCGCCACTCAGGCTTCAATACACTGGATATTTTTTCAAATTTGTTTTGGTTCTCGTGGTACGTTACGCACCGTTCGCCCATCCGGCGCAAATCCTTTGCTAAATATCCCTTGTCGCCGTTGTCCTCGCAATAGATCACCCCGGCGTTAAACACCTTGCGGTATCGGATTATATCCTGCTTGCAATCATCAACGTGTTTTCTCCACAACTTCCCGAAAATGTAGTATTTCCCGCCGGACTTCTGGCAGATGGTGAACGCCGTATAATCCTCGCCGCCATACGCTGCATCCACATGGCATATTCCTTGCTCTGCAAGGGCCGGGTCTGCATTTGTCTCCGGGTCTGTGAAAATAACATCGTCGGACGCAATGTGCCGCAGCTCATAGTTTGCGGCGAACAAGGACGCAACCATGCTATCCCGTATTTTTTTCAGCGTTTCCGCAGATATAAGTCCGGTGCTGTAGCAGTCGTACCGTTCCGGCTCCGGCATCAGGGTAAAACAGTCCTCTTTGTGCCAGGGTGTGCCGGTGTTATAAATACGCCCACCACGGTTTTTGATGTTCTGCAACTCCTGATAAATCACTTTTGTGTGATCTCTCTCAGCTTTGGAAATCCTGTCCTGCACGTTCACGATGTCATCCGTAAAGATAATGTCAAAATGCTTGCCGGTCAAGCTGCCGGAAATGCCGCAGCCGTAAAGCTGCACCGTTCCTTTTGCATCCTGGGAAAGATTGGTGTTGATTTCCACAGCGGAAGCCGTGGTAAGAACCAGCGGTTTCCCGTGAATCAGCTCGCACAACGCTTGTAAATGCCTATCCAGCAGGATATTCTGCACCTGCCGGATAACCTCTTTCACGTCGCTGTCCGTTTTGCGCATGAACATGATTTTTTTATTGGGCAGCAGCACAATGAGAATTGCCAGAGCAATGGAAACGCAAGTGGTTTTGTAGCTGCCACGGTGTGCTTGTAGCGTCTTATCCTCGCTGGTGGTAACCATGTCCACCATCCATTTGTTGTGCAGCGGCCCCAAATCCTTAAAGCCAACAGCCCAGCCGATTTTAATCGGCGTTTCCGTCAGCAGTTTCACCGCCTGTTCCGCCGTCATCTCCGATCACCATCTTTTCCAGCTCGTCCAGCGCAATGCCCTTTGCATCCGACACGGTCACATCCACATTGTCCCGCTGGCCCAGGTATTGCTTGCCCAGCCAGATCGCCATAGTTGCGGACTTCTCGGCAAGTTTCCATTGCGAGCGACGCAGGGAAATGCGCCCGTTTCCTCTTTTTTGCTTAAAAACATCCGCAAAACTCGCACCATATGTCCGCTTGCACCACCTATTCAGCGTATCGGCGCTTACTCCGAACCAATCGCAAATTTCATCTTCGGTGCATTGCATAGCACAAAGGTTTTCAAATTGCTTTTGATCGATTTCCTTTCGCGGGCGTGCCATAAAATCACATCCTTTCGTAAAATTTTTCCTTGACATACACGTAAATACGTGGTATACTTAATACGTGGAAAGGAGGTAAACAATGAGCAAGCAAAAGAAAAAGCCCTCGAAACTCGAAACAATCAAAACGGTTGTTGAAATCCTTGCCGGAATTGCCGCAATCGTCAAGACAATAATCGAGATAGTCAAGGGCTAAGTTACCACCAAAGGGGAGGGAAACCTCCCCGGAGGGCTTGCCCATATTATAACCTAAGAAAATGGAGGTTGCAATATGTTTAAGAGAATTCTAAAAAACTTGTCCGGCAGCTTTTGCATATATCTTCTAACCGCTGCCAATGTCATCCACGCAATCGAAACGGACTGCTTTGATTGGCTTTTATGGCTGTCCATTGGCCTTTGCGCCCTGGCTATTATCCTGACTATTGTTTGTTCGTCAGGTGAGAAGGATGGTTAAACTGAAAGAACTTCGGGCAAAAGCCGGGCTGTCTATCAAAGCGCTATCCGATCTATGCGGTGTTCCACGCAGAACGCTTGAAGACATCGAAGCAAGAGGGGATTGCAGAATTTCTACAGCCTATATAATTTGCAAAGCGCTAAAATGTTCCCTCGATGAATTTTACAGCGAATCATGAGCTGATACCTCCCGGTTATTCCGGGGGGTATTTTCTATCTTGCAAATCCCATGTCTTTCCATTTTCCTTTGCCGTTTGATGAACTTTATCATATCCCGTTTCAGATACGGGCTGTCGTCTCTGCAATAATGGTTTGCACTTCTTTACTCGTCATTTCCTAGTCCTCTGACAATTTTCCATTCACGTTCTGACAACTCCCAAATATCTGTGTTGACCTTTTCCGCGGCAGCCTTTTCCGCGGCAGCCTTTTCCGCGGCAGCCTTTTCCGCGGCAGCCTTTTCCGATAGCAAAAAGCCTGATCCGAACAATCCTTTCCCAGACGCTTTTTGCGCGTCAAGCGCACGAATAAAATGTGCGTCACTGCCACCAATTTCAAGGCTTACCCCATGAGCCGCCATATAACACAGCATCGTTGCCGTTAATACCTCGTCTGGATATGAGTATTTCGGCAACTCTCTGTGCAGCTTTTTGAGGTTCTTTTTGTTCTCGCCGTCCAGTATTTCCCTTAAATCAGCAGCAGCGACAATCTTGCCGTCCCCCATGTTGGTAACAAACGACGTGTTAACTGATGCGCCATTTTCATACACAACTCCGCACCCACACGCCACATAGTTTGCTGCACCTCGCATAATGCCAAGCAGCGTAAGCGTTGGGGCAAACAGAAAAAAACGGATTTTCTTGTTAGTGTACCACTCGCAGATTTCCGATATAATGGAAAAAGGCGGGTTGTCTATCACGACACACCCAGCGGGATATTTCTCGCTTTTATAATCCCCGCCAGGGTAAAACGGACGCACAATCGCAGCATTGCCAATTTCGTACTTCTCAACCGCCCAATCTCTTACTGCGCCATAGATGTTATCCGGCGTGTAGCAATCGTCCGTTGTTTTCTTCGCTTCAAACTTTTTTAAAAACTCTTGATATTCTTCGTCATCGTCCGAAAGCTCTCCGCACTCCATGCGTTCCCTAAATTCCTGCTCTCGTTCCTCATTCGTTAGCTCTTCGTCGTCTGTGTCGAGCAAACACCAATTGAAATCAAACGCCGACAAATCCAGCTCCGGTAGTTCCTCTGCCAGTAGGTCAAAGTCCCAATCGCTCTCGTTGCTTTTGTTGTCCACCAGCCGCAGGGCGTTCACTTGCTCCGGTGTCAGATCGTCCACGCAGACGCAGGGAACGGTTTTCATACCCAGCTTCTTAGCGGCCAGCGCCCGGCAGTGGCCAATGACAATCACCCTGTCTTTGTCGATAACCACCGGCTGCACAAATCCGTACTGTTTGATGGATTCTGCCACGTTGGCGATCTGGGTTTTATCGTGCTTCTTTGCGTTTTTGGCATACGGCACGATTTCGCTTAATTTCTTCTGGATAACGTTCATAAACTCGCTCCTTTGCGTTAATCGTAGTGCTTTCCCCGGGCGGTGATACATATTCTTCAAAGTATCCCATTTTATCGGCGACTGCGTAAACAAACTCTTTGTTCCACTTGCACGCCGTGCTTTCCGAGATATACAGCTGTACGGCAGCACCGGGGACATTGTACTGCCGTTTCCTATAAATTAAGTCGATCATTCTCAGGCGTTCAGCGCCTCTGTATTGGCTTTTTGTTTCTTCGATAACTTTGTCTACCGCTATCTTAACAAGGTAGTTCTGGTAGGTCAGCGGGGCTGTGCCGCTCATATTTCGCATGATGGATTCTTTTACGTAGTGATACCACCAGTATTTTGGCCTTGACATAGCCCCGCCTCCTTTCAAATAACCATCAGACGATTGCTGCATTGGGCATTCCAGCCAGCCAACCAATCGGTTTGGATATTGCAAGCAACTTTGTCAGCGCAGCCATCCGCTTTACCGTATTCGCCTTGCTTGCTGCTTCATACAGTGCCGCAATGCATCCGTATCCCTCCATCTTGTCCTCGGCCAATACATAGGATGTTGCCTGTAATGCCTCCGAAAACCATCCGGGAACGCTGCCACCCATATAGGTCGCCATAGTCCTGCGGATAATCTTTTCAGGGTCAACCCCATCGTCTTCCTCTGCATCTTCCCATACTCCGTCCTTGGCGACCTGCTTAATAGCTGCCGCCAAATCCTGCGTAATGCGCCCGTTTACGTTTTTGATGATTTGATCTTGGTCGAATGTAATTTCCGCCATAACGCGCTCCTTTCACTTTCCGTTTGCGGTAACTTTTTCCTTGGCATGAGAAAGAAGTATCACCTCACTTTCTCCCATTCACACCCCGCAGCCGCCTGCGCACCTGCTCCCGCGTCCACTGCACCTCTGCCCGGTGGAAGGCCTTGGCGATCTTGTAGTCTGCGCAGCGGTCGGAGCAGGCAGGGGAGCGGCGTTTGCAGTCTTTACAGCAGCCGAGGAAGCTAATGTTGATCGGCATCATTTGGGGCTCCTGTTTTGCCGTCCCCGGCAAATTGCTCCATATTGCGCACGTCCGCAGATTGGTCTCGGCGCTGGCCCCGGCTGCAATAGTCGTCCTCTCTGCGCCATAATCTGGTGCAATCAAGGCTTGGGTTCCCGTCCCGGAATCCATGTGTAATCACATTTTCGCACAGTGTACAATAAGAGCCAACGTTCACGCCGAATTCAATCGGCGCCATCCCTGGTTCCATCCCTGGTTCCATCCGTGGCAGCTGTTCGTAAAGCATGATAGAGCCGTCATCACGTTCGATGTGCTCCGGCATCCAGAATTTGCACTCCCGGCACCGCACCACCGGCACGGCATCCACGGTGGGACTAAGTGAACGAGCAATCATGCGAGCATCTTGCAACGACAAATAAATCCCAAAAGAATCTTTTCCTTTATCCTCCGCATCTGCCGCCATCCCCTCGATACAGTCAGCTAAAATCCGTGCTTTGGATTGCTCAATTTGCATTTTCTAACCCTCCTATACATCAAAGTAATAATGTTCAAAAAGCCATTGAATAGCGTGTTGCAGTTCATCTTTTGTAATGCCGTTCAGCGTTTCAAAGGATGCAATTTTTTCAATGGCAAGGACTTTTGCCCAGATCGGGACTGTTTCATCGCCCATACGATATTTGAAAATGTCAAAGGCTTGTCCGATGCTCAAATTCCCGGTACACGGGAATGGAATCACAGCTGGTTTTGGCTTCTCGATAATTTCCTGTGGAAATCCGTCCATTTGGGTTTGCAAGGTTATCAATGTAATACCTCCTTCGGCGGTTCAGGCAGCGACATCCAGTGGGTAATAGCCTCTGTCTTGTCGTAAATCCTGTTCCACATCCATTTCCAGCGCTCTACAGCTTTTCCTCGCACAACTTCCCTTTCATAACTCAAAGGGAATACGTGCCCTTTTGCACAAACAATAACCGTCCTTTGTTGCCAATCGCCATTTGGTAGAACCGGCAGCCTCTCGCTGCACGGAATCCACCTTTGCCGTTCCAACGCCTTCATGCCCATCCGGCAAGCCTCGTTTACCTCGTCCAGATCGGCGGCGGGAATTCTGTGGAAATCCTCCGCCAAATCGTTATAGGCATCGGCATAGATTCCGCTTTCCCCGCCAAGCTCTTCAAACGCTTTTTGCAATTCTTCCGATTGCTCACGGATATAAGCGATTGCCGCCTCTCGGCTGATGTAATCACTCATGCTCAGCCCTCCGGTTCCAGACCTTAATTGCTTCATATTTGTTTTTGAAATACCCAGTCCATGGATTTACAGGACACGATGTGGTATCATTGGCGCACTCCACAAACCACATTTTCCCTGACTGCTGCACCTGCCCAGAGGCGCCGCAGAACGGGCAGGGCTTCGATCTGATTTTGTCAGCCCTCCAAGTCTCAAAAATCTGGTCAATCACAGCCTTACACTCGGCTACGATTTCCTCGGTTGTCCACCTTTTAACATCCACAGACGCGTATCCATTTGTTGCACCAAGGTATCCGTCATAGTCACCCCAATGGGCGTAGTCCCACCCGATGAAAATACCTTCGTGTTCTACGGTTACCAGCCTGTTATCGGTGTAAGTCACGCCACCGTGGCAGGATATATCATACGGGTTTACGGTCGTGATTCCGGCCGGGGCAGTGTCCACATAAGCACAAGGATGTGTGCCAAGGTTCAGGACATAGTAGGGTATTTCCCGGTATACGCCGTCTGCAATACGGACGGGTTTAATTCTGTGGTCGTGGTATACCATCGGTTCTAGTTTCATGTTATCTCCTTCCCGCCCGGGTTGCCCCGGGCTATCAATTGCCTCGATTTCGAGGCGGTTAAAGGTGTCGATTTCGACCCGGTTAAACTTTCCCGGCCCAGGAATCGGCGTACTTTCTCCCGACAATCACAGCGTTTGCCCATTCCCTCTGGAATTTTCTCCACTCTGGGTCACGCCGCCCGGTTTGATCTCGGTATAGCATTGCAAATGGTAGAAATCCCAGCCCCATGATTTGCTTCGCCCGTTTTTCTGCTGCCTCCATGCTGTCCTCTGGGTAGCCGCACAACATATAGCACTTTACCTGGTGGCTTTTCCAGCTAAGCCCCGCATCATGCAGCATGTCCGACATAGCCCTTAAATGGTCGTAGTCGTCCATGGTGTCATAGGCGGTATAAAGCGTTTGCGGATTGATGGACATTAACTGCTCTGCTTTCCACGGGGTCATGTACTCCGGTTCCAACCCGCCGGAGAATACCGCCTTGCGCTTTTGCCGCTTCAGCATTGCAATCACCTGGGCAAAGTGCTGTTCGCTGGTAGCCAGTATGTTGTCGTCCAGGATGTTCCATCCGTCCCGCACTGGTAGCTCGATAACCCTGCCGTTGGCGCATTTTCCCACATCGCAGAACCAGCAATCTTTTGGACAGCCCCGGCTATGGTAGTAATCACCCCACCCTTGATAGCTTCCAGGGCATCCCCCAGGATGTGCCACTCCGGGTGACCGCCGGACGGCTCCTAGATGTCGCAGGAATACGCCTCATGTCCACGCTCCCGGAACGCCTTGCACACGGTTTGTGATTCCTCGCAGGCTATCAGAACTTGCATTTTTAGTAGTCGTCTCCATTCCTCTTGTCAAACTCTACATGGATCTTCGGCACCCATGTATTGCTCAGTGCACTTTCCACACCCGTAAAAAAGCTATCGACAAATTTTGTGTAATTAACTTTTTTAGCCAGCTCCGCTCTAATTGCCTGTGTAATTTCCGGTTTTCGTTCGTTTACAAGTGCCTGTAACTCATCACGGGCGATTCCCTCAATCGCACTTCTCACATAGAACTCCAACAATGTATATTTATTATCGTTACTATAGTTGGAAATTTTTCCGGTTTTATCAACTTTCGTAGACAAAACCATTTTTACGATCTGGCTCACGATTTCGTTTTTCCCGTTTAAGGATTCCGAAATTCCCATCATAACGGTTTGTTTTACTGCTTCCGCCAAATAATCCTGATCGATGTTCAAGTCCAATCCTACAATATTCGCCATTTTAATTTCCTTTCTGTTTTCCTTTATTCCCCGGAGGGGCCTTCCTCCACCGGGGAGCGGAGCCAGTCGAGCCAGCAGGCCCCGCAGCGCTCGCTGCACTTTGCTCCCGGGGGGCATCCGCCGTTAAGGATTTTTGCTAATTCCTCGTCCGTCATAGCTCGGATTCTGTCTCGGATTCTGTCACTGTTTGTTTTCGGCTTCACTTTTCTCTGAGATTCAAGCTTTTTAAGCGCATCCTGAAAGCAATTGGCCGCATCGTGGAGGCCGGCGGCCCATACCTGGTGCATCATCTCCATTTCCCATGCCCTTTGGTCGGCGCAGCATCCATTTTTTCCAAACTCATGGTTTACCAGGTTTGGCGCAAGTTGTTCTAAAACATTGCTCATTCCACATTTCCTTTCTTTTCCGCCTCGCTTTCCAACCAGTCGAACCAATCATCCGTTGTGCGGAAGTCGCCGTCGCAGAACGGTGCCACCGGGCAGTTTCCGCAAGAGTAGCAAACGCACACGCTGTAAAGGATACCAGCCAGGTCTTCATTTGGCAGTGCCCGGATTCTATCCGCATTTGTCCGCGTTTTCTCGGAATTCTCAGAGTTTTTCACAGTTTTTCATCCTTTCCGCTCTGCGTTTCTTGCTCTCCCGCTCACTTTTCATGGCCCCGACGTGGGCGCATTCTGGGGTGCAATATTTGCGCATATTGCTGGGCAGCGGTTCGCCGCAGATGGCGCAGCGGCGCAGGGACTTTTCTTGGGCCGCTTTGGCTGCCTTGGCCTTGTCGTGGGCGGCTTTTGCCGACTGCCGGTTGAATTCCGCCTGGCATTCCAGGCTGCACAGGGTGCGCCGCCCGCTTTCCGGCGGAATGGGCTTGCCGCAGATACGGCAGATCTTTTCGGGATTCATGACCGGCAGCTCCCGCAGGGGCGTTACTGCCTCCGGCAGCACATAGGGCCGGGGTTTGGCGGCCATGTAATCGCCGTAATGGAGGCCGTTTCGGGTGGCCATGTAAGCATCATGGCAGGAGCGGCAGCGGCCCCGTTCGTCCAGCTCGTCCCAGGTGTGGGACGTGTGACAGATTTTGCATTTGCTCATGCAGTGTTTCCCTCCATCATGCGGCGGATGGCCGCCCGTTCATCATCATCCAGAGGGCGGGGGAGTGCCTGGTTTTCCGCTTCCAGCGGCTTGGCAAATCTGGCCGTAAGACCGGCAATTTTCTCCCGCACCGGCAGCGGGATTTTGCGATCCTCTACCTGCCGTTTTTCCAGGATTTCATACACCTGCCGAAAATTTGCCCGATCTGCAATCTGATTTTCGCTCCAACACAGGCTCTTATAGCCCAGCCGCCGCACGGTCTCCCGCGTCAAAGGCGGCAACGAATCCAAGGCTTCCGCCTCGTTGTAGCTGCCATATTTGCGGATTGCAGCCATAGTTTTATTCCACCCCTCGCCCCAGTCCTCGGCAGCTCCGCCGTTCTGGATTTCGGCCATACCGTCCCGAATATCAGCGATGGACGGGGACCATTTGTTCGTCGCAACCCACTTGCTCAGGATTGCTTCCGCTGCCTCGTAGGGGATATCTTGCAGCTGCCGAAACCAGAGTTCCATCGCCTGCTTGTTCGGCAGGATGTTTTCCCGGCTGTAGTACGTCCGCAGTGCTGCGGCAAAATTGCCGAATTCCTGTGCGTTCATCCAGTCACCTCCCGGCTGCTGGCCCAATCTGCGGCCATGCCGTAAAAATCATCAAGTTCCTGGGCCTTTGTAGGCTTTTGGAATTGCTGCCGGTTCTGCGGCCTCGCCTGGTTCTGCTCCCGGGAAAGCCAGGAGTTTACAAACCGCATGATTCCGGCTTTGGTTTTGCGATTCTTTGGGTTTGCCAAAAGCCAGCCCCGCATATTCCGAAGCTGCTGGTCTACGTCAACGGCGGGATACAGGCCGGAAAGTTCATCCACCGTTTCCTGGGCAATCGGAAAATCAGAGCCGTCAACCAGCGGCAGCACCGCAGCAGGCGGGGGGCTGCTTGGCAGCTCCGCGCAAACATCCGTAGGATGTATATTATCTATCTCTTTCTCTACCTCTACCTCTATCTCTATCTCTTTCTCTTTCTTGCTTACGGCTTGCTCTACCTTAGCATTTGCTTCCGTTTTGCTTTCGCTTTGCTTAGCGTTTGCTTTCGGTTTGCTTCCACCGTTTTTCCCATTTTCGGCCTTTTCCCTGGCTTTATCCAAAACAGGTCGAAGCAACTCAAAAGCAATCGCCACTGCGTCCGAAACGGGATCCAAATCAGGCTCTTCCTGAAAAAGCGCATAGGAGCATATGATATCGTAAGCGTCGGCACGATCAGCCTTTTTCTTGATTCGGCTGATGGCCTTGTAAAAGCTTTCGTAAAATGTAAATTGTGTTCTCACGGTCACACTTCCCTTATCCGGATTCCGTACCGTTCCAGCATCAGCTTTCGCTTGATGATGTATTCTTTCGTTCGCACGCCCTTTGCATCCTCCACGACGGTTTCATCACCCTTTGTGTAAACAAAGTCCGCAATGTAGGCGCATTCCTTTTCCAGGACTTCCCCGGGCTTCCTGCGGCCCTTGTTCGGGCCACGCTTGTAGACCTCAAAGCTCGGTGCTCGCTGCGTAGGTATTAGGATGTATTTTACTTGCAGCCGCAAATCAGAGATTTGCCCGGCCAGCTCCAGGAGCCGAAGCTCCTGGAACCGTCTGGCCTCTCTGCGGCTGTCAAAGGTTATCCCGGAAACCGTTTGTTTCCGGCTGCCGTATTTGCTCCGCATAGTTTAAAATGGGAGCTGGGTGTCTGCATCTTCCAGCATGGCGAAATCCTCTGCCGGTTGTGCTGCATACCCTGCGTCGGGCTTTTGGAGACTCTGTGCGCCGCTTTCTTTGTTTCCGAAGAAATACACAGAATCAACCTTGATTTCAGCAACTCGGCGCTTCTGCCCTGCCTTGTCCGTGTACTGCCGGATTTGCAGCCGCCCAGAGACGGCGGCCATATCGCCCTTTGCCAAATATCTGGCTGTGTTCTCGGCAGTGCCGCCCCAGGCCACGCAGTCGATGAAATCAACGGCTCTCTCACCGCTTTGCTTATCAGCTATGTCCCGCTCACAAGCCAACGAAAAACTTGTGACGGCAGTTCCGGAACTTGTGCGTCTCAGCTCCGGGTCACTGGCCAGACGGCCCATGACGGCTATGTGATTCAGCAATTTTATTCACCCCCAAAAAGCGCGGCAGCAATATCCTGTGGAGCAGTCTCCGGTAGCTTCTCCGGCTCCTGGGGCTGCTCTGCGGGAATATCCGCTACAAATTCAACGGGTTCCTCCTGCCCCTGCTCCTCCGCCGTGTACAGTCCGGCCAGGTTGCCCGGAAATGCTTCCCGAAGGGCCTGCACCTGGGCCACTTTTCGAATCATTGTAGCAGGCTTTTTGCTCCACTGGCCGTTCAGGCTTCCGTCTTTCTTCCGCCCGGCGTATTCATCAAAACTGACTTCCACCCTGGTACTGTATTTCCGGTCCTTGCGGAATACCTCAGCCCAGCCACCGACGATTTTTTCACCAGGCAGATAAAACGTGCCGGTTCTGTGTTCAATCTCGCCGGAATCGTCGCTTGCAACAATGATTCCGGATTGCTGCCCGTCGTAGGTTTGATTGGCCTCAGCCCGTTTTGTGAAAGCCTCTTTCCCGACAACCATCGTCGCGGGTTCACTGCCGTATTTGATGCAGTATGCCTCTTTTAGCCAGGGGTTCAGCTCGGAGAATTTGCAAAGGTTGATAAACATTGCAACCTCCTGCATGGTCACGCGCTCCTTGTCGCCGGAAACAAGATAGTTTCGGACAACGGATGGGGTAAGAGTGACCTCCATGCCGTTCACCTGGAACGATGTGGACTGTTCTTTTTTTGCCGCTTGTGTTTGCGGCAATCTGTTTGTAACTGCCATTTTGATTTCCTTTCCGCTTAGATCGCCTTATATTTGATTTCCCGCTCCCGGAGATATCTCCCGAGTTCTGCGGCCTCCTTGGTGGATAGATACGCCTGGAACCCAATCCATTGCCGGGGGGCTTCCTGCGGCGCCTCCGGCTGCATGGCTGCGGCCATATCTGCGGGGGCCTCGCGCTCGGGTTGGTTTGGCTGCACTTCCAGCGGAATTCGTGTCTGGGCGTGTTCTGCTTCCCACTTGGCCTTTTCCGCTTCCTGGGCTTTTATCTTTTCGTTTTCGGCAATAGCGGCCTTAAAGTCCAGGGTTTCCTGGTACTTTAGGATTGCACCATAGCAAACGCCCATGCTGTCCAGCTGGCGAACATCGCTTTCGATGGATTTTAAAAGCCCGTCAATATCCGATGCAATGTCTTTTATCGGGTAGGAGGCATTCAGCCATTTCGGATTTGTCCTGCGCATCCAGTCCGGTGCTTCCTTGCTGTCCCACAAAGCCTTGATTTCTTCGGCCTTTTTCTGACGTTGGGCCTCCTCAAAGCTCTTGATCTGGCTGTCGATGGCAGCCGCGGCGTTGTCTACGATTCCGCACAGCTCCGCAACCTGGGCCTTAAATTCGGCAAATGGCTTCATAAACTCCCGTTCCTGCCGAATGCGTTCATCGTTCAGGGCCTTTTTCAGCCGGTTCAGGCTGGCCCTGTCTGCTTTTGCCTCTCGGATTTGGTCATCCGAATAGGCAATGCCGCTGTATTCAGCGACTTTTTCTGTCAGCTCCCGTTTTAAATCAGCATAATTAAATGCGATCTTCCCGGGCTGCTGCAATCCTGTGATTTTCAGTTCCACAATATTTCCTCCTTATATTTCCGGCAGCAAAAGCGCCGGTTCCTGCCCATTTTGAACGCTTTCCCAAAATTCAGCGCCCTTTTCCATCAGATAATCCATATCGTCCTGCACGGCTGCCCGCTCGATGATGTAGTTTCGCGTTTGAGAATAGGGTAGGCCCTCATATTCGGTTTTCAGTCGTGCCGTTAAAATGGTAAAATCTGCCTCGATAACCGCCATGTAAAAAAGAATTTGGCAAAAATAGTTCGGCGGTATCTGATGATTCCATTTATCTTTCTGCCGGGGCTGTAAAATGTTTGTGGTTTTGCACTCCCATACACCGGCCCGCCCGTTTTCGTCCCGAAGCCATCCGTCCAGGGAGGCCAGCGCCCAGGGGTATTTTGAATTCCGAAAACTGTTGTTTTCCTCGTAAAACATTTCGATCTGCGGAAAATCCAGCTTGAAAAACTCCCGCATTAACGGCTCCGCCCTAACTCCGTATTGAACATATGGCTTATCGCTGATGTCCTCGGCCTCCACAGTCCCGGCCTTCCGCTCCCATAAATCCACATTGGACATATAGGGGTTCATGCCTACAACGGCGCTGATCTCACTGCCGCCAATGCCGTGCGCCCGGTGTTCCAACCACTTTTCACGGCTGGGAAACACAAATCGTTCAACCATTCGCCTTGACATTTCCTTTCTTTTCGGCTATAATAGCCGTGATTTCAATATTTCCTTTCTGCCCTTGCCGCTCCCGGTGTCACGACCGGGGGCGGCTTTTTACATAAGCTCCGCAGCGGGAACGTTCAGAACCGCTGCAATTCGCTTTAGCAGGGGAACGGAGGGAACTTTTACCCCGTGCTCCACCTGGTTAATCATCTGGCAGGTGACATACACCCTGTCTGCAAGCTCGGTCTGGGTCAGGCCCATTCGCTCCCGCAGCTCTGCAAGCCGCCTGTAATTGATACTGTCCATTTTCTCACCCCCAATATTCCATATCGTCCGGCAGCCCGTGAATATCCACGGAACTTACCATATTGCCTTTGCAATCTTTGCACACTGTCAGCGGTATTTTACCGACGTACAGTGTGTATTTTTCTTCGCCTACGCGGATTTCGCCGCCGCAGCAGTCGCATTTGATCGCGCCTTTGTCGGCCCGCGCCTGCCGCCGGTCTTCCAGCTCCCAGGGCTCCACAAATCGTTCCATTCTCGCAACCCCCTACAGGCTTATGATCGTGTAGATCACTACATCGGCAACGGCCAGGACCAGGAAGATATTCATTTTCTCCCGGGCCTTGCGCTGCTTTTCAACAGCCGCCATGATTTCGTCATCCAAATCGATACACCCCCTGCCTGGGCGTTGTATGGTTGCGGTTTACCAGCTGTACAAAGGCCTTGTCTCCGGCCTGGTTCGTCTGCTCGGTTTCGTCCAACTGCCGCCGAAGTTCTGCAATCTGGGCTTTCAAAGCCTCGTTTTCCTTTTTTTCTTCAACCAAAGCCGCCCGACAGCGCTTGAACTGCTGGCACAGCAGCCGCATTTTTGCGGCCTCTTCCGGCTTTAGATCATTGATAATGTCGCTCAGCATCATTTTCAAATCCATTCCTTTCTGTTTGCCGGGATAACCCGCCCGGCTCGGGGCCGTCTGTTCCGTGCTGCCAAAAACAAGATTAGGAGGTTCGGCGGCCATGCCTCAAAACCGCCGTGGTGGGGAGCGGCGGAATCGAACTCACCGCAGCTACAGCTGATTCACCGCATCTTCCAGATGCTCCCCATGTTGCCGGTCTTTCCCGGCTGTCAAACGATATTTGCTTACCGCTATTTCACGTTTGCCAAACATTCCTCTTTAATTTTGGCGATATAAGCTTCTACGTCGATTTTAAAAGTGTTTCCAGCCCAGAATCCAGGGACTTTCCCGGCCTCCATATCCCGCCGGACTTCCCGCTCCGACTTGATTCCACGCTTAGAAAATTTTCGCGCACATTCAAAGATGCAGTTTTCCATGGGTTTTTCCTTTCTGCTTTTGATTTCAATTTGCGTTCTCCCTGACGAACTTTCGAATTTCCTTATCGGAGTACCCCAGGAATTTCAGCACCACCGAAATGTCCGGCTTCATCAACTCTACGAACCGTTTCATGGCGGATACCGGCATAGCTTCGGGGTTCTTCCGGTAGGTTCCAACGGTTGTGCGGGATACCTCCATATCGTTTTCCAGCTCCCGGTTGGATGGATACCAGGTTTTATTCGCCTGCATCCCGATTGCCACCTGAAACGCGGCCTTGGCTTTCTCTGCATCCTCAGCGGCGTACTTCCCGGCCAGCTGCCTGATTCTCGGCATCTTGCGCACCTCCTTGTTCGTCTTGCCCCTGGCAGGGGGGAGCAGCCAAAGCCACAACAAGCATTTCCCAGGGTGGTCTTACCCTTTTACATGGGGAGTTTTTCCCCAAGACCCAGGCCATAAAATCGGTGGCGCTCATCTTGTCGCTGCTGCCCTGCCATCATCAGACCAGGTGGGGCGGTTCCTGGTGACGGCCCGCAGGCCGTTTCGGCTTTATATTCTTTCGGCATCAAAAAACCGTAGCGTAATTTCTTTTTTATCGTACTTTCCCCAGCGCATTTCTTCACAAAGCATTTTCAAATAGCCCTGGGCGGTTCTCAAATCAAAAGATTTTGGGTCACCAGACCAAACGCTTGTGAATTCGCTGGCATCGTGCAGGTTGCTCTGAATCGCTCGTTTCTGGGAAACGTAATTTTCGTTTGCTTCAAATCGTTGCAGATACCGAACGTCATCCCGGATAATCTCAACTTTTTTCATATCAATTTCCTTTCTAATCCCTTGAAAATCTTGGGTTTGTGTGTTATATTGTAGGTAGCTCTTAACTACAGTTACATTATAGCTTACCTAGCTTACTTTGTCAAGCGTTTTTTGAAAAAATAGTTTACTTTGTTTTAAGTGAGGCTGCAAATGTTTTACAATATTTTTTTGAAGCTATGCAATGATAGGGGAATAAGCCCGTCGGCTGCTGCACTGGATATGGGATTTACAAAAGCGGCAAATACGAAATGGGCAGCAGGAAAGACCCCCAGAGACGCAACCTTGGCGAAAATTGCTGAATATTTTAATGTATCTGTAGAATATCTAAAGGGTGAAGATGGCGAAACCGACGAAAGAGGGCAAAAAAACAGCCCCGCCCAGATGGACGGGGCGGGGGTAGATGATAAGCTGCGGAAAATCTGGGACGATTGCACCGAAGCGGAACGCAAGGCAATTGTCAGCTTCTACGAAACAATTCGTGGGCTAAGAGGAAAGACGGAATGAAAATAAACCCAGATTGCGTCCGGGACTTGCTGATTTACTGTGTGAAGAACACCAGTGTTGCAAATGACTACGTGCAGGATCCGGACAAAAACTGCATTATGCATTTCCACATTTTGTGCGTTGACTCCATGATCAAGGACGATGCACTGGCAGCGTACTCGTTTGGGGAACTGGTTTATCATATTATCCAGCTTTCCGATGACGGTTTTCTCGCTACCGATTACAGATTCCACAGGGAACAGCAAAAAGAAAAATTTCCGGCTCCACGGATTTTTTATGTAACGCCAAAGGGACATAATTTTGTTTCTGAAACCTACGAAAAACAACGCTGGAACAGTGTCAAAAAAGCATTGTCCGCAGTGGGAAGCGTGTCTTTGCCGGTCATGGAGCAGGTGGCGGGCAGTATTGCAACTGCTGCAATATCACAATTGCTTACTGGAGGCAACGTCACAGGTGCATAAGGTCGGCAAACGGTCTAGGCTGCACGTCATAGCCGCCTCTCCCGTCAGGCCAGTAGGAAGCGGGAGACGCTTTGAATTTTGTTTCAGCCATAGCAACAAGCCGGCTGCTTTCAATTGTCTTTTCTAGCCATTGTGGGATGTATGACGCTTCATCCCAAGAAAGCCCAGCTGCTTCAATGATTGCCATGCACTGGTTGGCAACTTCGACACGCTTGACAATTTTTGCCTGTCCTGGAGACAACTCAGGGCGGCGTTCTTCCACGTTTGTCATTTCTGTTCCTCCTCATTCCAAGTCGTTTTGAACGGAATCCCGGCTCGCAGAATCATCAAAAGCAGCTCTTCTTTTTCCCGCTCTGTAAGCGTGGAAATTATCCGCTCGATTTCGTTCTTTGCGGCAGCGGCGGCGCTTGTATCACAGCAGTTTTTCGAAAAGAAATCTTCTTGAATTTCTTCAATTGGTGCGATTGCATACCCTTTCATGCCGCTTTCATCGCCATTGTAGCACATTTCGTTTCCGTTAGCAATCTTTTCCATATCTTTTCTTCCTTTCATATGTTTCGGCAGTGCGCCGCGTGATATAATATAGGGGGTGATTCTGATGGATCGAGAAACCAGGGATAAGCATTGGGCAGAATTAAACAAGCTTTCCGCGGATTACATCGCAAGCGGTGGTTATGCCGCGTATACAATTGTTCGCTATGCCATGGCGTTGCAGCTGCTTTATGAGCAGAACTATGTGGATTCTTTCGCAATGCTTGCGGAGGTGTTTCTTTGGGAGCTTAACGGCATGGATACGCCGTATTATTCATCCAGCCTTATTGGTATTGCAAAAAGGCTTTATCCATGCCTGCCGGTATCACGGATGAAATTGAATAAAATTTTATCCGATCGGATAAAGGCCCAGGCAACGCCGTTCCACTTTTACTCTGCCCAGGAAGTGCAGAAAATGTTTATGCTGCTGATAACTGGAAAAGAGAACGCTGCCGCCAATATCTTTATGGGCGGTCTGCCGAATGTAAAGAAATGGTTGCAGAGATCGAAAAAAGAAACGGAAAACGATCTTAAAATACAGGATGCGCAGTTGGAGCAGGTGCAGGAAGCGGAAGAAAAATACAAAGAATCCAAAAATCTGGAAGAATACGTTGATTTTTGGGAAAACGTTTGGTTGGGCGGGGGGCTGCTGTTTTACGGCTCTAAATGGTGGTTCGTTTTGCCGGATTTGTATTTTAAGCAAAAACGGTTCGATGAAGTTATCGAATTTTGCACGATGGTAAAATTTTTGGATGATTACGCATCCGATAAAGCCGATAAATATATTCTCCGTGCCCAGCAGCGAAAAGAAAAGCAACTGGCGAAAAGCATTAAAACGAATGTTTGAATATGTAATATCACACAATAAGTGCATTAAAACGGCCTTATTGGAGAAGGAGAAAGTAAAAATGGAACTTGACACACAAATTAAAGATTTAAAGAAATGCAACAAGATTTGCACGGCGCTAATCGCTGTTATTGCCGTTTTATGCGTTGCTCTGGTTTCGGTGGTGCTGGCGGGGAAAGCGAAGCAGGAGCGCCGTGCAGAGTTCTTTCGGCAAGTTGCAGAATACGGTACGAAATATTTGTACGAAAACACCAGCATTCAGCAGGACGGAAACACAGTCGTTGTTACAACGCAGCAAGAGGATTATACAAAAGCTGGATTTGCAATGTACGGCGCTAAAGGCAACGAAATGATTGCCGCAAGTGAAAAAACAAAAGGTGAGAAATTGCAGCAAATGGCCGATGATTGCAAGACTGGTTTTACTGTGGTTTATAAATTCTTGGATGGCATCAACCCCGATACTGTGATTTTCTCCACCAGCGGCGGAGAGGTAACGCAGGAATGGCCTTACTAATTGCACCCGGCCCCCGGTGCCATTCAGGGGCCGGGCCTGCCGCCGGTTCTTTGCGTCCCTTGCCGGTTGCAGACTTACAATAGCATTTTTTATGGCAAAGTGTAAATAACAGGGATGATTTGTTGCTAATCAACCCTGTAAAATCAAAAATCATATTTGATATAGGAGGGCAAAAGTTATGGAATACCATCAAAATTCGACAATTGTCGCACAAATGCAGCCTATTTTTGATGCCCTCCCGGAAAAGCTCAAGGACGAGAAACTCCGGCGGGGGATGACGAACCAACAGCTTTCCGACGTATCAGGCGTTCCAATCGCCACAACAAGCAGAATCATTGCCGGGGCTGTCAGCAACCCCGGCATTTATCATATCGCCCCGCTCTGCGCGGCCCTGGGTGTGTCAATGGATGCGCTAATGGGCATGCCCACACAGGGTAGCAGCGCCGCAGAGCTGGACGGCCTGCGGCAGGAGCTAGAACACAAAACAGAATTGCTGGCCGAAAAAGAAGCTGCCGTCGGTCGTTTGCTGGACAGAAGCCGGATTTTGGAAAACGGGATCTCCGCCCGTGACGAACAAATTCAGCGGCAGGAAGAGGACATTCGCCGGAAAGATGCAGAAACAAAAGAGCTGCGCAACTTCTACAAGCCGCTAGTGTACGGCCTGTGTGGCCTGTGCATCCTGCTTACCGTCGTGTGGTGTATCTTTGTCGTTCTGGATGCCCGCCAGCCGGGCATAGGCCTGATACGTTCTGGAGAGGTATCCCCGCTGATCTGGGTAGGCGTTGCCGCTGTGGTGGTACTGCTAATCGCACTATTGTGTCTTGCTGCCAGACGATTCTATCGGAAAATCGGGTGATTATTTATGGGCAGAAAGAAAAAAGCACCGCAAATCCGTATCCCGGAAATCAAACAGCTGCCGTCTGGCTCCTGGCATACCCGGGTAATGGTGGACGGGAAAAGAATCGCCATCACCAAACCCACGTATGACGAATGCGTGGCCGAATACCTGGCCATAAAAAAGGGCGTTGTCCAGGCAAAGGAAAAAGGTCCCCAGCAGTCGAAGACGCTGGAAGAGACGCTGACGGACTACATCAACGCCCGCCGTGGCTTCCGTTCCCCGGCTACGATCTGTGGATATGAACGATACAAGAAAAACACCTTCCGCCAGATGATGCGCGCCAATGTCTACACCGCCACCGATGCCCAATGGCAGGCGGCCATCCAGCAGGAAAAATCCAGCGGCCACTCTCCCAAGTATATCAAAAATGCTTGGGGCCTGATTGCCGCCGCTGTGAAAGAGGAGACCGGCAAGCGGCCCACGGTGATGCTGTATCCCAAAAATGCAAAGCCAAGAATATATTTGGAGCCGGACCAAATCGACATTTTTGTGGACGCCATCAAGGGGACAGACATCGAGATTCCGGCCCTGCTGTGCCTGTCCAGCCTGCGCCGCTCTGAAATGCTGGCCCTGAAATGGGCCAACGTGGATATGAAAAACAAGATCATGCACATCCAGGGCGCGAAAGTGGAGGGCGAGCACGGCCTGGAATACAAGCCGCAGAATAAGACGGACAAGTCCCGCCGCGCTGAGCCAATTATCCCGCCGTTGTACGATGCCCTGTCAAAAGCTCCACACACCGGCGAATTTGTTGTCACAATGCCAGCAATCACAATTACCAGGCACCTGAAAAAAGTCTGCGCCGCCGCCGGTCTCCCTGAGGTTGGAATGCACGGCCTCCGTCACAGTTTCGCAAGTTTGGCTTACCACCTGCAAATCCCGGAAATGATTGCAGCCGAAATTGGCGGCTGGAATGATCTGGCCACGATGCACAATATCTATACTCACCTGGCCGAAAAAGACATCGCCAAACGGGGCCATCAAATTGTGGATTACTTCGACGCAGAGGCGATAAAAACCCGCAAATTGGCAACGGAATTGGCAACGGAAAATAAAACGCTCTAGGGGAATCAACGTTTTAAGCGTTTTTAACGTGGGTTCGAGTCCCATTATCCACCCCATAAAGATACGCCCAGGATTTTAATTCCTGGGCGTTTTTCTTTGCATTTTGACCGGATATGGTGCATTTTGGCTTTGATTCACGGCAAGATATTATGCCACTCGGCAAGTATATTTGCCATATGGCAAGCTTTTTTGCCGTCAATTTGGCAACGGATTGGCAACGGCCATTTTACGCATGCTGTGTGCCATACAAACCTAGGCACTCCTGCATCATCAGGCGGACATAAAGTGCGCACTGGCGGTCACCGCTGCACCAGGATTCCATCGTACGATACGGAACGCAGAAACGCTCAGCTAGTTTTCTGTGACTAATGCCAGCTGCGGCGGCGATGTCGCGGACGTTGCGATTTACAGCAGCATAAATTTTCTGGAGATCGTCTAACCGCTCCTGCGGGATGGGAGCATCCGGGGCATCACCCCAGATGTCGCTCAGGGCAAGCTCGGAGACGTAGGCATCCGGGTCGGTAAAATCCATGGCATTCTGGAAACAAAAATTAAATTGATTCGAGGTCATTTCGCATTCTCCTTTTTCTTTTGTTTTTTAATCGGGGTCTGGATATTTTCGGCGATCAGGGCTTTCGCATGGGCCTCTTCTGCCCACGCGTGGGCAGAATCGACGTCAGCAAATCCACCCTTATAGTAGCGCTTCCCGCGGACGTTAAACTGGGCTTTGATATACCGACGTCCCTTTATCGTCTGGACGACGACCCAGCGCCGCCCGGTGGTGTTGTTTGCGTCCGGCTCCGTCCGCGTCGCAGCATAGATATTGCAGCCGTCGACGATTTTGGCATCCACCCCAAGCCTGGATGCCTGCGCAAGTTTTTCCCGCGAAACCGCTTGGCAGCCGCAGCTCTTGGGCTTTAACCGTATTGTGCAGGCAGGCAACGTCTTTTCCTGGCCGCAGAGTCGGCACCTGCAAAGATACAATGCATCGCCGTTGTTCCCTGTGCCGTTGCGGCGCAGCACGTCCATGCCTCCAAAGGCCTGCCCGGACAGATCCGCAGAGCGCTCGTGCCAGGAGCATCCGCAATCCTTCCGCGGATTTTTTCCCCGCAAGCGGGCTCCATCGATCACAAATTCCTTCCCGCACCGGTTGCAGCGGCAGAGCCAAAGCACGGCGCCTTTTGGAGACGATCCGGCAGGGGAAATCACAGTGATCTGGTTGATGGTCTGCCCGGACAATTCCAGGCGTTTATTCGCCATGATAACTCCATGCCCTCGTGACCTCCGGGGCGGGCCGGTAATTTGTTAATCTACGATCAGATTCCACTCGTCGCCGCGTTCCCGCTCTTCGTCGGAGAGAGCCAGGAGGACTTCGCCGTCCTCGCCGCTGTTTGCGGCATCACACTCGCCCTGCCACCAGTCGATCAGGTTGTCCAGATCGGCATCGGTGGCCAGGATGGCACCGGTCTCTTCGTCCAGGCCCTTGCCGAATTCCCTGGCAAAGCTGCCGTTTTCCATGTCGGCGAAGCAGTCGGGATCATATCCGGCGTTCCAGCCGCCGTGCCACAGGCGGAGGGCAATGCTCACGGTTCTGGTCTCAGTCTTAATCTCCATATTTTTGCCTTTCTTCCCTTGTCCCTGGGAGGCGGGTTTTGTTTGAGTGGTTAGCTCTCTTAACTGTCTGTATTATACCACACAATGTGTGGTATGTCAACACATTTGTTAAAAAAATCAAAAATAATTCTGCGCAAAAAATCAATCTTTGCGCAGAATTATTATATCTACAGTATCAATCTTTCAGTCGCCGAATAACAGCGGCGTATTCTTTTGGATACAGCGCTTTCACGCACTCCATGTGTTCATCCAGCACTTCCAGCAGCCGGGACATTCCGGCGGCTCTCGCCGCTGCTGCAAACTCGCTTCCGCTGCCGCCATCATCAGGGGCAGGGGAGAGGGAATACAACTGCACAGGGATATTATCAACGGGGCGGGAGCTTGCCGGGAACAGATGATCTAATATCGTGTAGCACGATGCCAGCAGTTGGCAGGTGGAGGCCGTGGGCCGTCTGGCCGCTTTGCACTCCTCGATTGTTTCCAGCAAATCCCGCTCCGTCAACATTTTTTATTCCTCCATGCTCCGCAGGGCCTTTTCCAGGGCCTCCCGCGTCCGGCTGTCCGGCGCATCGTCCATCATGCGCCGCAGCTTGTCGGCCATGTCCTCCCGGGCATCTGTCCGGCTGTACCGGCCCATACTGTCCCGTTTCCGGCCCCTGTAGCTGGTATCGTATCGATCATCCCGATACATACCCCGCCCATAGTTGCCCATGGCGTACCAATCACCGGCGTTGCTGTAGCCCTCGCCCATCATGATCTTATCCAGATTTTTCAGGGTGTGGGTAAGCTTGTCCACGGTTTCCAGATCACCGGCAGACAGCTCGCCTTTCTCGGCGATTTCGTTCAGCTCCCGGCACAAGGTTTCCCGCAAATCCTCCAAATGCTTCATGTTTTCACCTCCGTCACGCCACGCGCTCGATCAGCAGATTTGCATTCGCAACGCTGATCGCCTGCGTGCTGATGTTTTTAACGGCCAGACTTGCACAACAGCCCCGGGGCACATCCACAAACGCGGCTGTTGCCACGTTCCAGGCGTTATCCACAGCCGCCGGTGTTACGGTTGCCGTGGTGGTAGGCAGGGCCTCGCCGCCCAGGGACAGGGCAATGCTAATAGGCCCTACCGCCCCGCCCGTGGGAATGGACAGGTTCCCGGCGAACAGAACCCGATACCGGGCGAACGGGGAGCACCCGTTACAGGTGCCCCGCAGCGTTACCAGCCCAGCCCCCTCGCGGTGAACAACATTCCCCCGGTTGCATCGTACCGGTGTGTCGGTAAACAGCACGTTTGCGCCAGCCGCTACGGTCTGGGCAGCGTTCGCAGTAAGTTCAACCGCCATTGCTATACCTCCTTACGCCGCAGACCCGCAGCCGCCGAAACCGTTGCAGCAACAGTTGGGGTTCGGCACAACATAGGCAGGCCGGGCCGGGGGATTGTAGTAGGCAAACTGGTCGGCTACATAGCCCTTAATCGTCAGATTCTGGGCGTTCTGGCTGGCTGCCAGCTGGGCCATAAACAGCTGCTGATTCTGATCGGCGATTTTCTGGTCCTTTGCCGCCAGCTCCTGGGCCGTCAACCGCTGGTCGATGCTGCGGAATCCGCAATTCATCGCGTCGATGATGTCCCGGGTGGTGTTCTGTACCGTGTTCCGGGTCTCGCAGCTCTGTGTCGCCAGGTTGTAGTTCACGCCCTGGATGGCCGACCGGTTCTCGCAGCAGCACTGCTGCTGTGCCATCTGCATATTGAACAACTGCTGCATCAGTGCCGCCTGCTGGTTGCACCGGGCCAGTTCCGCCGCCTGGAAGCCGTTGTTCAGGTTCTGGTTGACCCCGGCAAAGCCGTTCAGCATTCCGGTGTTCATGGCGTAAAAGCCATCACAAATGCCGTTGTTCACAGCGTCGATCTTCCGTTCGATATTGGAAAAATCGGAAGCCAGAACGTAACCGTCTACCACACCGGCACCGTTGCCACCGCCGAAGCCGCCGCCCCAGCCGTTGCCGCCCCAGCCGAACAGAACAGCGAAGAGAACGATCCAAACGAACCATTCACCGCCCCAACCCATGCCGCCGCCATAGCCGCTGTTGCCCTCGGTGCAGGCGCGGATATCGGCAGGGGACATATCATTGCCAATACTCATTTTTTGATTCCTCCCATAATAAAATATTTATAACAGCGGCGTTTACCGCTTGTTACCGAAACCGAACATCCCACGGAATTGGTCAAACTGCCCCTGCATCTGCTGGGCAATCTGCTGGGCCTGGTTTAGCTGCTGCTGGCTTACTCTGCCGCTTTGCAGCATTTGGTTAAGCAACTGCTGTGGATTTTGCCCCCGCATTTGCTGCATAAACTGCGGAAACTGGGAAATCATCTGCATGGGATTAGGCATCATGTTTCGTTCCCTCCATCGCCTTTATTTTGTCTTCCAGCGCCGAAAGACGCTTTTCAAAGTCTGGGTTTACTGCCTCCGGGGTCGACGCAGCATCCCGGATTTTGTATTCGTAGGCCACCAACGGCATGGGCCGCCCGTTCATATCGGCCCTTTTTTCATAAAAAATCGGTTTGTTGCTGTCCCAAAGTCGCACAAAACCATTGGGAACCATCTGGAAAGAATCTGCCGCCGATTCAGACGCAACCCATATCCGGTCGTCCTGTGGGGCCTGCTGGCCTTGCATAGGCATTTGCGGTTGCTGCATCGGCTGCATTTGTGGGCTGAAATAGTTCGGCTGGAAATAGCCGCTTTGGTAATTGGGCTGCATATAGGGGTTTGCCATCATTCACGCCTCCAAAAATAGATTGGGTTTTCGTCCATGGAGTTCCATGTGTCGTATAATTCGCCGTCGCAGACGGTTACGACGTGGTTTTTCAGGGCGACAACGTATGTTCCCGCTGGGTATTCCCGGATAAAATCCCGCACGGTGTAGCAGTCCGGGCATTCTGCCGGTATTGCCGCCCTCCGGAAGCCGTTCTTTCGCAGCACCGCTCCCCATACGTTGTTTGCGCTGGGCATATCACATTGTTCCAACCCCTCCGCCACAAGTAGGGTATATGCCTCGTACCAGCTGATACCCAGGGCCTTGGCAACGGCTCTGACGGCGCAGTCCCCGACTTTTGCTGCCCGTGGGTTTGGATTAAAACTGCGGAATTCGCCCATAGGCATCGCCCCTTTCTGCTTTTATGGTAACAAAAAAACAGGCGAACGAATCAGCATCGTTTCGCCTGTTTTTGCTTAAAAAATCGTCATTTTGCGGTCAAATAATCAGGTCGTCCGGGAGTATGGCACTAAATCCCTTGACTGCATCGTATTTCCGTTGCAGTCGTTGGACGGCCCTGGTAACTGTGGCTTGGGACACATTGTATTTTTGCGTTTGCCAATATTGGCTTTTCCCGGCGGCCCGGGTGATTAGGATTCCCTTTTCCAGCTCGGTCAAAAATGCAAGCCGGTCAAACTCTTCCACGATCACCCGGTTAATCCGGGATTTGTCCACTCAGCCGTCAATCCTCCTTAGGGAAGTTATACCCGCGCGCCTGTTTGCTGTCGGACATTCCGGCGGTGGTGGGGTCGTTGACCACGCCCAGCACCACCAGCACGCCAAACACGGCGTTTACCACGGCAATCAGCTTATTGCCGATGTCGCCCAGGTCCAGGGTAAAGCCGAATACGGCGGCTACGGTCTGGACCAGCAGCAGTACGGCGGGGATGAACGCCAGCCAGAAGTTCTTGTTTTTGATACGTACAACCCAGTTAATCATTTTGTTTTCCTCCTTAAAGCGTAATGCCCTCGATCTCAGCGCGGATTTTCAGGCAACGGATGTAGTTCCCCATGTGCTTCTTCTGCTCCTTCAAAAGATCGAGCGAGCAGTTGGGGGTGAACGGCAACGTTCCTGCCTCATACTTCACTGTCATTGCGTCCAGTTTGTCGTACCGAATTTTTACCTGCTGGTACTCGGCCTTAAAGCGCTCCTTGTAGTCAGCGCTTGTCATGCCATCGATGGTGTCTTTCAGTTCGTACATTTTGTTTCTCTCCTTAATTATGCAACGGTATTTTACGCACTTCCTCCATAACTCTTTTTGCAGAGCCATTTCCGCCAGCGGCGGCGTATGGCTCGTATAAGTAGTCATTGAGGTTTTCATATTCGTCTCTGGTGATGTATCCACGTTCGATATACTTCATTCCCAAGTAAACGATACGGTCGTGGGCAATGCCCACCAGCAGACGGGTGTTCGCGTCCTTCTTGGCTCTGCGGGCTTCCAGGTAGCCCCAAAATCCAGCAGAGCCCAGCAGGGTGAGCACCACAGTCAAAATCGTTTGCTTCCAGTCCATTGGCCTCTCTCCTTTTTAATTCCCGATATCCATATGCACGTGCTGCGCATCGATGGCGTAGCAGTACACCACGTTTTTCTGCTGCCGCACGATGCGCAGCACCTCAGCCGCCGACAGACCCGGGATGCGAAAATCCATAGCGTGCCCCAGCAGGTGCCGGGAGTTCCATACGCCCCCAACCTCTGCGTTGTGGGTCTTGCACCGCACCGTGCTCGTGGGAATCATGGGCTTTCCCGCCGCCTCCCGCACAGCGTCCGCCAGACGCATCAGCTTTTCCGCAGGCTCCACCGGGAACCCCCCGCACCGCCCGCAGGGGCAGGCTATGTAGGGTTCGTCCCGGGTGAAGTATTTAATGCTGTCCCAAAAAGTCCCTGTGTCAGGTGGCTGACCGCTGCTAGGGACAGTATTGTCCTTAGCAAACCGGTCCTGCCACACAGCATCTTTCAGCGCCGCCTGGGTCTTGCTGCCCGCGATCCCGTCCACGCCCAGCCCCTCGGCCTGCTGAAAACGCCGTACCGCCGCCTGGGTGTTGGCCCCGTCCAGCCCATCAATGGGGCCGGGGTCGTAGCCCAGATACTCAAGTAGGCACTGCGTCTGTCTGATCGTCATCGTCCGCACCTCCAAAAATTTTAGAATCCTGCTCGTAGATGTAGTCCACCGCCATAGCCGTGGTATCCACCATGGCTGCCATGGCCTCCACCAGCTCGTCATTCTGGGCCTCCAGCGCGGCGGCG
>ERZ824600.921-NODE-921-length-40723-cov-8.532458_pt1 | contig 40723 bp, 31 predicted proteins | sample MGYA00519933_ERZ824600 | MGnify/ENA primary metagenome ERZ824600 (study PRJEB31778, sample SAMEA3449178) | human gut metagenome | biome: human gut; feature: human-associated habitat; material: faeces | place: United Kingdom | collected 2010/2012 ... | reverse complement strand
ACTTGCGTTTTGTACTTCCCCGTCGTTTTTCTTCCGCAACGCTTATACTTTCCCTGTCATTTTCCTCCTTCCTGTGTCGTACCGGCTTTTCCTTGCCCCGAAAACGCCACGATTACTTGCGTTTTGTACTTCCCCGTCGTTTTTCTTCCGCAACGCTTATACTTTCCCTGTCATTTTCCTCCTTCCTGTGTCGTACCGGCTTTTCCTTACCCCGAAAACGCTCCGATTACTTACGTTTTGTACTTCCGCATGCTTACCGCTCGCTTTTTCCGCTTGCTACCGAATGCCGGCATAAACCCCCCGCCGCCCACCCCCTTTATACTTTTTTATCTCCCTTTTTTCCTCCCATCTTCTCCCTTTTGCCCCTTCTTCACCGCCCTTTTTTCTTTCAGCACTCTTCTTTTCCCGTCCTTCTTTCTCCCTGCCCTCCCCTTTTGCCGCACTTCCAAGCGCTCTCCTCTCGAAATTATCTTGGCCGCCCTCATAAACACAAAAAGACGGAAAGCGGCTTGCTGACCGTTTTTCCGTCTTTCATATAGGACGCTTTTTATAATCCGCGACTCTTCAGTTCCTCATTCACCATTTCCAATGAAAGCAAAACGTCTTGTCCGTTCATTACAAAATTGTCCCCCTGCTGCAGTTCAAGCAAATGTTTTTTCGTTTCTTTCAGTTCCTCGTCCGAAGCCTCTTCAAGCATATGCTGCTGCAAAAGCAAAGACAAATAAACGATCCCCAGAAACAACACACATACCACTGCTGCACAAATCATATAATTTAACATAATGCTTAAAGTTTATAATTGATAATGATTATATTATATCCCATTTTGATCTTTTTGTCAAAGACAGTGAACGGAAAGTTTTCTCTTCTTCAAATGTTCCCTCCTCCCAAGTTTTCTTCCCCGTCTCTGGACTTGCATAATTTACGCTTCCTCACCCCTAATTTTTTCTCTCCCGCATTCTTCTCTCATCCAACCTCCTCCTTTCCCAAAATCTCCCCCGACTTCTCATCTTCAAAAAGTTTTTCTTCCCCAAAAGTTCCCCCCCCTCTGAAAAAGCGCTCTCACCTCAAATTCCCCTTCCCGACAACTTTTTTTCACCCGTAATCCCCTTCCTTTCCGCCAATAGAGCTTCTTTCCTTCTTTCCTTCTTTCCTTCTTTCCTTCTTTCCTTCTTTCCTTCTTTCTTCCTCCCCGGCCTTTCCCGCTCCTCCGTTTTCTCTTTTTCGACAAACGAAAAGCCGCCGGTTTTCACCGACGGCTTTTTTGCTTTCAGCTTTTTTGCTAACGAGGCTTACTCAGCCGGCTGCTGCTCAACCGCGGGGGTTTCGCTTTCAGCACTTTCAACCTGTTCGGCAGCCGCTTCGCGCAAGGCCAGAATTTCCTTGTCGTTCTGCGCGGCAACCCGTTTCAGGTTACGCAGCACGGTACCGGTACCGGCCGGAATCAAACGGCCGACGATAACGTTTTCCTTCAGGCCGGTCAGATGATCGACCTTGCCTTCAACTGCCGCTTCGGTCAGAACACGGGTGGTTTCCTGGAAGGAAGCCGCCGAAATGAACGACTTGGTCTGCAGCGAAGCCTTGGTGATACCGAGCAGAACCGGATCCGCCTCGGCCGGAACACCGCCTTCGGCAATCGTCTTCTCGTTTTCCGCCTCAAAGACGTCACGGTCAACCTGCTCGCCGACGAGGAACGTGGTATCGTTCGGAACGCGGATCTCAACCTTGCGCAGCATCTGCGAAACGATCACTTCAATATGCTTGTCGTTGATCTTCACGCCTTGCAGACGGTAAACGTCCTGAACTTCCTTGACCAGATATTCGGCCAGCTTTTCAACGCCCAGAACGCGCAGAATGTCATGCGGCGCCGGTGTACCTTCAACCAGCATGTCGCCTTTCTTGACCACATCGCCTTCCTGAACCACCAGATGACGGCCCTTCGGAATCAGGTACTCGATCGCCTCGCCTTTGGCCGGAACCACGGTAATCCGCTGTTTGGCCTTATAGTCTTTGCCGAATTCGACCACGCCGTCAATATCGGAAATGATCGCCTGATCCTTCGGATGACGGGCTTCGAACAATTCGGCCACGCGCGGCAGACCACCGGTAATATCCTTGGTCTTGGAGCTTTCCCGCGGAATTCTCGCAACTACGTCGCCGACTTTGACTTCCGCACCGTTTTCCACCGTCAGAATGGCGCCGACCGACAGATAATAGCGGACTTCCTTGCCGTTGTCGAACAGGATCGGATTGCCCTTTTCGTCCTTCAGCATAATGCCCGGTTTAAGGCTGGCGGAATTGGCGCCCGAATGCCAGTCGATAACAACGTTGTCAACCACGCCGGTGGTTTCGTCGACGCGTTCTTCAAGCGAAATGTTGTTGATCAGGTCAACCCATTCGACACGGCCGGCTTTTTCGGTAATGACCGGAATCGTAAACGGATCCCATTCGGCAACCTTCTGACCTTTCTTGACCTTGGCGCCTTCGGCTACCAGAATCTTGGTGCCGTAAGGAACTTTGTGGCGGGATTTTTCCCGTTCGCTGCCGTCAACGATCACAATTTCGCAGTTGCGCGACAATACGATCATATGGCCTTCGGAGTTGGTAACCGTATGGTTGTTTTCAAGTTTCAGAACACCGGCAAACGGTACTTCGACCGTCGACTGTTCGGCCGATTTGGAGGCCGCACCGCCGATGTGGAAGGTTCTCATCGTCAGCTGGGTACCCGGTTCACCGATCGACTGAGCGGCAATAACACCGACCGCTTCACCGATATTGACCGGCGTACCGCGGGCCAGATCGCGTCCGTAGCAGGCGGCGCAGACGCCGTTTTTGCATTCGCAGGTCAGAACCGAACGGATCTTAACCTGTTCGACGCCGGCTTTTTCAACCACGTCAACGTCGTCTTCGGTAATCAGCTTGCCTTTCTTGACCAGCACTTCACCGGTTTCCGGATGAACGATATCTTCCTGAATGGTACGGCCGAGAATACGCTCGCCGATGGAAACGATGACATTGCCGCCGTCAACGACCGGACGAACGATAATGCCGCGTTCGGTACCGCAATCCTGTTCGGTAACAACCACATCCTGAGCAACGTCTACCAGACGACGGGTCAGATAACCGGAGTTTGCGGTCTTCAGAGCGGTATCGGCCAGACCTTTACGGGCACCGTGGGTGGAGTTGAAGTACTCAAGCACCGTCAGACCTTCTTTAAAGTTGGAGATAATCGGCTGTTCGATAATTTCGCCCGAAGGTTTCGCCATCAAACCGCGCATACCGGCAACCTGACGCATCTGCGCGGCAGAACCGCGGGCGCCGGAGTGAGCCATCATGTAAACCGAGTTGATATAGCCGTTTTCGGTCTTGGAAATGTTTTTCATCATTTCGTCGGCCACTTTGTCGGTACAGGCTGCCCAGATATCGATAACCTTGTTGTACTTTTCGCCTTTGGTGATCAGACCGTTCTGGTACTGCTGTTCAAATTCCTTAACCTGTTTTTCGGTCTCGGCAACCAGTTCCTTCTTGGCTTCCGGCACGATAAGGTCGTCCTTGCCGAACGAAATGCCGGCCTTGCAGGCGTTCTGGAAACCGAGCGACATCAGACGGTCAACGAACATAACCGTTTCCTTCTGTCCGCAGTGGCGGTAGATGATATCGATAATTTCGCCGATTTCCTTCTTTTTGACCAGTCGGTTGACAAGCGAGAACGGAACGTCCTTGTGCTGCGGCAGAATTTCCGCTACCATCAAACGCCCCGGAGTGGTGTCAACCAGACCGTATTTGGCTTCGCCGTTGTCGTCGATGTAGCTGATGCGGCACTTGATCTTGCTGTGCAGATCGACCGCTTTGGCATCCAACGCCAGCAGCACTTCGTTATAATCGGCAAAAATCGAGCCTTCGCCTTTCAAACCGTCGGCATCATAGGTCAGGTAATAAATACCCAGAACCATATCCTGAGTCGGCACGATGATCGGCTTGCCCGAGGCCGGCGACAGAATATTGTTGGTGGACATCATCAGAACGCGGGCTTCCAGCTGGGCTTCCACCGACAGCGGAACGTGAACCGCCATTTGGTCACCGTCGAAGTCGGCGTTAAAAGCGGTACATACCAACGGATGCAGATGGATGGCCTTACCTTCGACCAGAACCGGCTCAAAAGCCTGAATACCCAGTCGGTGCAGGGTCGGCGCACGGTTCAAGAGAACCGGATGTTCGCGGATCACTTCTTCCAGAATGTCCCAAACTTCCGGACGTTCTTTTTCAACCATGCGTTTGGCCGCTTTGATGGTCGTAGCATGTCCGTACAGTTCCAGCTTGGCGTAAACGAACGGCTTGAACAGTTCCAGCGCCATCTTCTTCGGCAGACCGCACTGCTGCAGTCTCAGTTCCGGACCGACGGTAATAACCGAACGGCCGGAATAGTCGACGCGCTTGCCGAGCAGGTTCTGACGGAAACGTCCCTGTTTACCCTTCAGCATGTCGGACAAAGATTTCAACGGACGCTTGTTGGTACCGGTAATGGCACGCGAACGGCGGCCGTTGTCAAACAGAGCGTCAACCGATTCCTGCAGCATGCGTTTTTCGTTGCGGATGATAATGTCCGGCGCATGCAGTTCAAGCAAACGTTTCAAACGGTTGTTGCGGTTGATCACGCGGCGGTACAAATCGTTTAAGTCGGAAGTGGCAAAACGGCCGCCGTCAAGCGGAACCAGCGGACGCAGTTCCGGCGGAATAACCGGCAGCACGTCTAAGATCATCCATTCCGGCTTGGTGTTCGAGTTCAGGAACGCCTCAATAATCTTCAAGCGCTTAACCAGCTTTTTGCGTTTGGCTTCCGAAGCGTTGTCCTTCAGTTCGGCGCGGATCGCTTTTCTTTCCGCTTCCAAATCGATCGAAGCAAGAATTTCCTTGATCGCTTCGGCGCCGATGCCGGCACGGAAAGAATCTTCACCGTATTCGTCAATCGCTTCCTGATACTGCTCTTCCGACAGCATTTCATACATGGAAAGCGGGGTCAGTCCCGGTTCGATCACGATGTAGCTTTCAAAGTAGAGAACGCGCTCAAGCGACTTGACGCTGATGTCGGTCAGCATCGAAATACGGCTCGGCAGCGACTTCAAAAACCAGATGTGGGCAACCGGCGCGGCCAGTTCAATGTGTCCCATTCTCTCGCGGCGAACGCTGGAGAGGGTAACTTCCACACCGCACTTTTCGCAGACGATGCCGCGGTATTTCATTCTCTTGTATTTGCCGCACAAACATTCGTAATCTTTGACCGGTCCGAAAATGCGGGCACAGAACAAGCCGTCTCTTTCCGGTTTGAAAGTACGATAGTTGATGGTCTCGGGCTTTTTGACTTCGCCGTAAGACCAGGAACGGATTTGCTCAGGAGAGGCAATGGAGATTTTGATTTCATCAAAAGAATCTCCGTTGGCCGGCTGCTGACCAAAAAATTTCATAATTTCATTCATATTTTTTATCTCCAATTCTAAACGGCTTCGTTCTGCAATTCGATGTTCAGGCACAGGGATTTGATTTCCTTAACCAAAACGTTGAAGGATTCCGGCGCGCCGGCTTCAAAACCTTCTTCGCCGCGGACAATCGCTTCATAAACCTTGGTTCTGCCGTTGACGTCATCGGACTTGACGGTCATCATTTCCTGCAGAGTGTAGGCTGCGCCGTATGCCTGCAGAGCCCAAACTTCCATTTCGCCGAAACGTTGTCCGCCGAACTGAGCCTTACCGCCGAGCGGCTGCTGAGTAACCAGAGAGTACGGTCCGACCGAACGCGCGTGCATCTTCTCGTCGACGATGTGGTGCAGCTTGATCATGTAAATGATGCCGACCGTTACCTTGCGGTCAAATTTCTCGCCGGTGCGGCCGTCATAAAGATCAATCTGGCCGGAAGTCGGCAGACCCGCCATCGACAGCATGCGGTTGATGTCTTCCTCATGCGCGCCGTCAAAGACCGGGGTTGCCATCGGAATGCCGTTTTTGACGTTTTTGATCATCTCGACCTTTTCTTCCGTTGTCAGATCGGCAATCTCGCGCTTATACTGCTTCTCGCCGTAGATTTCCTTCAGCTTGTTATTCAGTTCCTCCAGCGTTTTTTCGCCGCGTTTGTACTGTTCGCACATCTCGTTCAACTGCTTGCCGAGTTCTTTGGCCGCCCAGCCGAGGTGCGTTTCGAGAATTTGTCCGACGTTCATACGGGAAGGCACGCCCAACGGGTTCAGTACAATGTCAACCGGGGTGCCGTCTTCGGTATAAGGCATATCCTCAAGCGGCAGTACGCGGGAAACCGTACCTTTGTTACCGTGGCGGCCGGCCATTTTATCACCGGTCTGCATCTTACGCTTGGTGGCAATAAAGACTTTGACCGTCTTCAAAACGCCGGGCAGCAGATCGTCGCCGCGCTGAACTTTTTCCACCTTGTCGTCGAAGTGCTTCTGCACGCCGGCAACACGGGCATCAAAGGCCGCCGCGAATTCTTCGATCCGTGCCATAACTTCTTCGTCTTTGACCACGATCTTACGCCACTGCGAAGACGGAACGTCGGCAAAAGATTCTTCCGTCAGAACCGACTTCTTGGCAATGCCCTTCGGCGCATCGATAACCGTCTGGCCGATCAGCATTTCCTTTAAGCGGGCGTCAAACACTTTGCGGATAATCGCGATTTCGTCGTCGCGGTCTTTTGCCAGCTGGGAAATTTCCTGCTGTTCGATCGCCAGCGCACGTTCGTCTTTTTCGACGCCGCGGCGGGAGAAGACATGAACGTCAACGACGATACCTTCAATACCCGGCTGAACACGCAGCGAAGTATCGCGCACGTCGGAAGCTTTCTCGCCGAAAATGGCGCGCAGCAGTTTTTCTTCCGGCGTAACCGGAGATTCGCCCTTCGGCGTAACCTTGCCGACCAAAATGTCGCCGGCCTTAACTTCGGCGCCGATGTAAACGATACCGGCTTCGTCAAGGTTTCGCAGCGCTTCTTCGCCCACGTTCGGAATGTCGCGGGTGATTTCTTCCTGGCCGAGCTTGGTATCGCGGGCCATTACTTCAAATTCCTCGATATGCAGCGAGGTCAGCACGTCATCGCGGGAAACACGCTCGGAAAGCAGAATCGCGTCTTCGTAGTTCAGACCGTTCCACGGCATAAAGGCAACCAGCATGTTTTTGCCGAGAGCCAACTCGCCCATATCGGTACACGGACCGTCGGCCATGATGTCGCCGGCCTTGACCACGTCGCCGACCTTAACCAGCGGCACCTGGTTGATGCAGGTGTTCTGGTTGGAACGACGGAACTTCGACAGCTTGTAAATTTCAACGCCGACGCCGTCCGAATTTTTGTTCATCGAACGAACCACGATACGGTTGGCATCAACCGCGTCAACCACACCGTCATACTTGCAGACGACCGTTGCGCCGGAATCTTTGGCAACGGTGGCTTCCATACCGGTACCGACCAGCGGGGCTTCCGAACGCAGCAGAGGCACGCCCTGACGCTGCATGTTCGATCCCATCAAAGCACGGTTCGCGTCGTCGTTTTCCAGGAACGGAATAAGCGCGGTCGCAACCGACACCAGCTGTTTCGGCGAAACGTCGATGAAGTTGATGTCTTCCGGCGCATGGAATTCAAATTCGCCGGCTTTGCGGCAGGCAATGGTATCTTTGACAAAAGTGCCGTCGTCGCGGACTTCGGCGTTGGCTTCCGCAATGATGTACTTGCCTTCCTGATCGGCCGACAGATAAACCACTTCGTCGGTTACCCTGCCGTTTACGATCTTGCGGTACGGGCATTCGATAAAGCCGTATTTGTTGATGCGGGCGTAAGTCGACAGCGAGTTGATCAGACCGATGTTCGGACCTTCCGGCGTCTCAATCGGGCAGATACGGCCGTAGTGGGTCGGGTGCACGTCGCGGACTTCAAAACCGGCACGATCACGGGACAAACCGCCGGGGCCCAAAGCCGACAGACGGCGCTTGTGGGTAATTTCCGACAACGGGTTGTTCTGATCCATAAACTGCGACAACTGCGAAGAACCGAAGAACTCGCGGATCACCGAAGCAATCGGCTTGGCGTTGACCAGATCCTGCGGCTTGACATTGTTCAAAACTTCCGAACTCATTCTTTCGCGGATGGCTCTTTCCATACGCAACAAGCCCATGCGGTACTGGTTTTCCATCAGTTCGCCGACCGAGCGGACGCGGCGGTTGCCCAGGTGGTCGATATCGTCGACTTCGCCGTGGCCGTCACGCAGTTCGACCAGACGTTTGACAATGCGCAGAATATCGTCTTTGCGCAGCGTGCGATAAGTATCCGGTGCTTCTTCAAACGGAATGTCCAGCGCGGTGTTCATCTTTACGCGGCCGACCGAAGACAGGTCATAGCGCTCGTTGTCGAAGAACAGCGATTTGAACAGGGCGTCGGCAGTTTCGTATGTAGGCGGTTCGCCCGGACGCATAACGCGATAGATGTCAAGCAGGGCATCTTCCCGGCTGTGGTTCTTGTCCACCTCCAAAGTGTTGCGGATATAAGGCCCGACATTGACGTTGTCGATATAAAGAACCTTGATTTCGTTGATTTTGGCTTCTTTGATCTTGTCCAGCAGTTCCTGGTTGATCTCGGCGCCGGCATCGGCGACGACTTCGCCGGTCTTTTTCTCGACCAGAGCGGTAGCCAGGAATTTTCCGAGCAGCTGGTCTTCGGCCACGCGGTAGAATTCCAATCCTTCGTCAACCAGCTTCTGGGCGGCGCGGGCCGGGATCTTCTTGCCGGATTCCCAAACCGTTTTTCCGCTTTCGGCGTCAATCAGGTCAAAAGCAAACTTAACCCCGCGGAAACGTTCGGGCACGAATTTGCTCTTCCAGCCTTTTTTGTCGGCAACATAGGTATCAACATCGTAAAAGTAGCTGAGAATTTCTTCCTTGTCCATTCCTTTGATTTCGGAACGGTCGATCTTCTTTCCTTCTTTTGCCAACTCTTTCAGTTTTTCTTCGGTTTCCTTGGAATAAAGGGAATAAAGGATCGAAGTAACCGGCAGTTTGCGGCGGCGGTCAATGCGGGCATAAAGCAGATCTTTGGCATCAAATTCAAAATCCAGCCACGAACCGCGGTACGGAATAACCCGGGCAGCAAACAGATATTTACCGGAAGCAACAGTTTTGCCTTTGTCGTTGTCAAAGAAAACGCCCGGCGAACGGTGCATCTGCGAAACGACGACACGCTCGGTACCGTTGACGATAAAGGTACCTTTGTCCGTCATCAGCGGAATATCGCCCATATAAACGTCCTGTTCCTTGATGTCGTGGATCGAACGGGAACCGGTGGCCTCGTCAACATCCCAGACAACCAGACGCAGCGTGGCTTTGACCGGCGCGGCATAGGTCATGTCGCGTTTGATGCATTCGTCAACGTCATACTTCGGCTCTTCGAGTTCATATCTGACAAACTCAAGTTCGCCGGTTCCGGAAAAGTCTTTAATGGGGAAAATGGATTTGAAAACTTCTTCCAAACCGAATTCGCAATTTTTGTTTTCGATGAAATCGCGGTATGATCCGGTCTGCACTTCAATCAAACTCGGCATTTCCGACACGGAGTCGATTCTGCCGAAATTCTTTCTTACACGTCTTTTGCTCGTATAAGATTCTTTCATTTTGCGTGATTCCTCATGGTTATAATTCTGCGACAATGCTATCAATTACGCTTGAATCCCGACCGCAGAAGGTTAAAAATGCTTTTTTAAAAACGAAAAACCTCACCAAACCCTCGGGGAGCAGGCCCCTCTTGATGAGACGGTAAAATAATTGCATGCAATCGCCGCGATTCGCGGCTTAAATTCACGGCGGATAATGACTCACATTTACGCTTCTGGCAAGCAAAAAATGCAGCTTCGGACAAACTTTTTCTGTCCTTCCCGGCCGCTTCGCAAAAAAGCCCTCCTCCGGCCGCATCTGCTTCGCTTTCCGCCGGCGCCGACGCGGATCTTGACAAAAAAACGGTTTCGGACTATCATAAAATAAGTTAAAAAATTAAATTAAACATATTATGGAAATTATCACTTATGCTCTCGGTATCGCGTTTATAATCATGACGGCAGCTTTTGCTCTCTGGCATTACAAATGGGAATACGACAGAAACTTCAAGGGCAAAAAATTGCTGGAAAGAATTGTCGGCAGTGTTTCGGTATGTGTCTTCATATCCCTGACAATATGGGTTTCGGAAGAAACCTCGGCATTTCTTTCAGTTTTGCTGGGACTTGTCGCAGCAATGGGATTTGTCGCCTTTTGTTTCATAATGGGAGCTGTTTTTTCTCTTCCCGCAAGGCTGAGATGAAATAAAAAAATACGGTTTTTCGGTTTGCCGGAAAGCCGTTTTTTTGTTTTTCCTCCTTTTCGCATACCGACCTTTTCATCTTTGCCCGCCGCCGAAACGACAACCGGATACATACAGCCGCCTACAGAAAAAATTCGCCGGAATCCGTGAGGCTTAAGAAATATCAATTGGTCCGGAAAAACGAAAAAAACATGATCAGACACACCGTAAAACTTCCGATGCCGGCCGTTTTTCATCGGCATAAAGCCGCAATACCCGGTTCAAAATATCATCGGGCAACAGACTGTCCCCGTCTTTCCGCCCCGCCGTCAACTCGGCCGGCGGCGCCCGTTCGATCACTTTCGGCGGCGGCCGTCCGCATCATCAAAACACCGGCTCCTAATTTCTGTCTGACGGTTGCACAGCTTTTGACAACCGGCTTTTGTCCGGCAAAACAAAAAACTCCCCGCCAAAACGGGGAGTCTTCAAAAAGGCAATCGAATTAAAAAAATTACTTCAATTCAACCTTGGCGCCGGCAGCTTCAAGTTTCTTCTTGATTTCTTCGGCTTCAGCCTTCGGAGCGCTTTCCTTAATCGTCTTCGGAGCGCCGTCTACCAGATCCTTGGCTTCTTTCAGACCGAGCTGGGTAATGGTTCTGATTTCTTTAATGACGTTGATCTTGTTGTCACCGGCAGCTACCAGAACGATTTCGAACTCGTCTTTTTCTTCTTCGGCGGCAGCAGCGGCACCACCGGCGGCTACGGCTACGGCAGCAGCGGCGGAAACGCCCCATTTTTCTTCCAGCATTTTGGAAAGATCAGCAGCTTCCATAACGGTCAGGGCTGACAATTCATCGACTAATTTGGCTAAATCGGCCATTTTTTTTCTCCATAAATAAAATTAAATCTTTTAAAGTTAAAAACCACAAACAAGCGACAGCTTAGGCTGCCATGTCTTTTTCCGAGTAAGCTTTGGTAACCCGGGCCAGCTGAGCGGCCGGAGCCTGCAGCAGACCGATAATCTTGGCGCGCAGCTCGTCGACCGACGGAATGCTTGCCAGACGCTTGATTTCGTCAACGGAGAGAACGCCCGTTCCCATTGCGCCGCCGACGATAACCAGTTTTTCGTTACCTTTTGCAAATTCGACACAAGCCTTGCAGGCAGAGATCGGGTCATTCGCAAAAGCAATTGCGGTCGGACCGGTAAACTGATCTGCCAGATCGGCAAACTTGGTGTCTTTCAGAGCCAGACGAGTGATGCGGTTTTTCGTTACCTTGAACCCGGCACCGGCTTTGCGGATGTTGTTTCTCAGTTCGGAAACTTCGGCTACGGTCAGCCCTTTGTAGTGGGAAATGACCACAACTTCGGAATCTTCAAACAACTGCTTGAGTTCATTCAGTAATTGTGCTTTTTCGTCACGATTCACTTTTCTATCTCCAACAAAACATCTCATAAATTCAAGATGTCATATTTTACAATTTCGCCCTTCCGCGGCAAACCGCGGCGGCGAGGTTAATCTGTCCGGGAGAAAAAAACGATTATAAAATCTTATTACTCCGTCTGCGTAGGAAATTAAGGCCCGGCAGCAAATTGAACACGCCGCCGTTACGGACCGCCTACGGTCTTGGACAGGCAGAACGGCGCTTTCCGCGCCTTTCTCAGGACTGCTTGATAAACTCTTACGCATTAAATGTCAAGCATAATTTTCCTTTTTTCATCGACAAAAACGTCTTTTGTTTCGCCGGCCGGCCTTTTTCCGGCCGATACGCCGTTTGCGGCAGACCGACAGCGGAAACGGCTTATTTTCATAAATTTTCATAAAAAAAACCTGCGTTTTTCAACGCAGGTTTTCAATTGTCGGCAAACCTTACAGATTCGCAAGATCTACATGCACGCCGGCACCCATGGTGGAACTGATCGAAATCTTTTTCAGATAAGTTCCTTTGGCGCCCGACGGCTTGGCTTTGATGACGGCGTCGATCAGAGCCTTGGCGTTTTCGTAAATCGCTTCTTCGCTGAAGCTGACTTTGCCCACGCCGGCATGAACGATACCGGTCTTCTCGGCACGATACTGAACTTCACCGGCTTTGGCTTTCTTAACTGCCCCGGCAACATCCATGGTAACCGTACCCAGTTTCGGGTTCGGCATCAGGCCTTTCGGACCGAGCACGCGGGCTACGCGGCCGGCCAGCCCCATCATATCGGGAGTGGCAATGCAGCGGTCAAATTCGATTTTGCCTGCCAGGATCGAGTCGATCAGGTTTTCGGCACCGACGATATCGGCACCGGCGGCTTTGGCCTCATCGGCTTTTTCGCCCTGAGCCAAAACGGCGACGCGTACAGTTTTGCCGGTACCGTTGGGCAGCGAGCAGACACCGCGGACCATCTGGTCGGCATATTTCGGATCAACGCCAAGATTGATTGCCAGATCAACGGTTTCGTCGAATTTGGCATTTGCATTTTCCTTTACCAGCTTGACAGCATCTTTCAGCGAATACAGCTTAGACTTGTCAATGGTTTTGTATGCATTTTCGATTCTTTTTCCTGCCATTGTCTTACTCCACAACCTTTACGCCCATAGATACGGCCTGACCTTTAACCATGTTCATAGCGGCTTCGACCGTCGAACAGTTCAGATCCGGCATTTTGGCTTCGGCAATTTCCTTGACCTGAGCCATCGTAATCTGACCGGCAACGACTTTGCCCGGCTCTTTTGAAGCGGACTTGATCTTGGCGGCCTGCTTGATGTAGTAGGCTACCGGCGGCAGCTTGGTGATGAAGGTGAAGGACTTGTCTTCGTAAGCGGTGATGACGACCGGCACCGGAATGCCCGGTTCCATCTTCTGGGTCGCCGCGTTAAACGCCTTGCAGAATTCCATAATGTTCAAGCCTTTCTGGCCCAGAGCCGGACCGACCGGAGGAGAAGGGTTGGCCTTTCCCGCGGGGATTTGCAGCTTGATCAATCCTAAAATTTTCTTTTTAGATTTTACAGCCATTTCAATACCTCACTTTAGGGTTTGTGGTAAGATTATGGCTAATCTCCCACAAATTGTGATAAACAAACGAACCCTGCCGCCGAAACTTCCGGCCGCAGGTTCGTCATCTGTATATCACAAACGATTCAATTTGCAAGCATTTTTTGCTTTGCTTTAATTTATTTTTATTTTCAGCAGCGCCCGGCACTGTTCATCCATTTTGCGTTCGACGTTGACATAGTTTTTGATAATGTCGTCAATCGTTTCATCGGTAACCGTCGTTTTGCGCAAATCTATCGTTTCCGGCGCTTCTTCGGGATTTTCGTAATAAACGGAATAGTAGTCGTCAAATTTCAGATCACCGCCGATAATTTCGTCCGACAGCACGATCCGCCGGTTGGTAATGCCGAGCGCATCGGCAAAGATCAGCCCGTGCAGCGAAGACGACAAAATGCATTTGCACGACAGCATATCCCGCGCAACCTGTATCGGCGTGTCTTCCACCCGGATGATTTTGATCCCGGACGTTTTAATGTTGTTCAGATATTCGGAATTCCTGTCATAATAATGCGGAATCACGCCGACCCGGCCGCCCGGAAGCACCCGGCTTTTGTCAACCATCTTTCGCAGCAGCACCGCCGGATCGGCCAGCACCACGCTCTTTTTAACCGGAATCAGGTCTTTTAACTTTTCCAGCGACAGTTTTCCTCTCAAGGCGTGTACGCGCACCCTGGCGGCAAAATCTTCCGGCATTCTGACTTCTCTTTGCATGCCCGTTCCCATAACGTCAAGCGTCTTTCCGTTCTCGTGCCTGACTTCAAACAACCGCGACAAAAGGCTGCCCACGCACCACAGGTCCGCCTCTTTCCAGCCGGGTACAACGCACCAGCGGAAAACATAACGGGCAACGTACAGGTTAAACATGTCGCCGAAATTGGGAAATCCGGTCCAGCAGGCAATTTTGCGTTTTTTCACTTTTTTGCCGAAGTTTTTATGCTTCAGCATATACCTGCATTTCAGACGCGCAAAGCCCCTTCCAACATACCCCCCCCCGGTATATTCAAGGATCGCCTGCACAAAACGGCAGCCGTTACGGGCGGCAAAATTACGGACAGCTGCCAACTGTCGGCCGTCATACTTTTTGCGATTGCGGTAAACCCGGTAAAAAAGGGCATCATATTTCTTCAGCAGCGCTTCCCTGTATTCCGGCAGATAACGCAGGTTCATTTCCCCGCCGAGCGCACCGTAAAGGTCTTTGACCGGCAGGCTTTCGCCCTGATAAATTCCGTCTTCGCTCATCTGGTACATATACATCGTTTCCGGCAGACAGGCCAGCCGGCCGAATTTCATCATATACATCGTCAGCGTCGTATCGTTGACAAAATTGTGAGGGAAATCATGCGGAAAACCAAAATAAAAAATATTGCGGAAAACAATCGAACCGTTATGGATATAACGTCCCGACCGTATATACCTCTCGGGAGTAAAAAATTCCGTCTCTTCGCAAATGCGGGCTTCTTTCATCACCCGTTCGTTGGTATAAAAAACATGCCCGCACCCGCAGCCGATGCACTCGGGATGCTCGGCCAAAACATCCATCTGCTTCTGAAACTTCCGGTCGTCGCCGTAAAAATCGTCGCCGTCCAAAACGGAAAAGAACTCCCCTTCCGCCTTTTCCAGCAGCGACTTGCGGTTAAGCGAAGCCTTTTCTATGCCGATCGTGTCCATGCCGGCGAAAGACATTTTATAAAGCCGGATAAAATCATGTTTATCCGTATATTCGCGGATGATTTCCTCGCTGCCGTCGTAAACGCCGTCAAGCCCGATGAGAACTTCAAAGTCAAAATTCGTTTTTTGCGCCAGAATACTGTCCAAAGCGCGTTTTATGTATTGCCGCTGGTTGCAGAACGTCACCAGCACGGATAGTTTAACCATAGTCGCTCCATTTAGTATACAACGAAAAGATACAAAAAAGACCGCCCGGCGGCAAACAAAATTTTTCTTTTATAACAAAAAAATCATTCGTTACGAATTTACAATCACGGTTGACAAAAAACGCCTTCCGGCATATTCTGACTGTACGGTTGAATTATTTTTGCTAACTTTAAAATCTTTTTGGTATGAAAACGGAGAAAATAACTTACTGCGTTGCCGAAGGGGAAAACCTCAACATCTTCGCCTCTTCGCTGGCAGCACTTTCCCTGCGCGGAAAAACCATTATCGCAAAATTTCAGGGAACCGTGATGTACATCTCCCCGGGCTCGACACAAACGGAAATACTGAACCGTTTCGCCCATGCGGAATACAATGCCGCCGCCATGCAGCTGACCGGCAATTTGTAAACCGCCCCGCTTTTAAGCAAAAACGCCGCCGTCTTTTCGACCGCGGCGTTTTTTGTAACAAGCCCCCGGCCAAGCCGGCAGTTTCAAAATGCTTACAGCTTTACGGATAAAAAGCTCCTTTGCCAAAATAAGTTAAACGGTCCGGCAAAAGTCCAACAAAAGCAAAGAAGTTTTTTACGAACGCACATACAATGGCACACACGACATAAAACCCCAAAATACCATGTCGTCTTTGCGCCAAAATATCACAGACAGGCCTCTTACGGGGACGTCAGCCGGAAACAGGGCATACTTTAGCAGATGGAAAGGAATAGGCGTAATAGAAACAGAGTTTTGTTCTGACCATATTCATATGTTAACAGAGATACCGCCTGACTTTTCAGCAAGTTCGGTCATGGACTATCTCAAAGGCAAAAGCAGTTCAGCCATATATGAACGGTGGGGGAAATGCACATCGAGGATACATGCAGACACAACAGAAAAAATACTCAAAAAAATTACAAAGCCTATCCGAAATCGACTGAAAAAAACGCGGGGCAAAGTCAATTAACAACGGATTTTTACCCATTTACGGTGAACCAAGCAATCTTCGCCCTGTCAGATCATCATACGCCTTTAAGACATTTGCCGGCACATCAGGTTTACACCCGCATACGAAGAACCACCGGCCGGGACGCGGCGCTTTTTCAACGGTTATGCGTCATGCCCTGATCCGATAAGCTCAGGCCTCCGACCGGGTCTTGGGCTTTCTCCCCCTCTTTTTTGCCGCCGGCGCACCCGCGACCGGCGCCGGGGCTTCCGCCGACAGGGGCTTTCGCCCTCTTTTCTTCGCCGACGGCACAACTTCCAGTTCCGAAGTGCAATGCGGACAGCGAATCGCCGCCAACGGAATCTGCTCGCAGCAATAAGGGCATTCCCTGGTCGTCGGCGCCGCCGCTTCTTCCTTGCTGTCCAGCGTGCTCTGAACTTTGTTGATGCCTTTAATCAGCAAAAACACGGCAAAAGCGACAATGGTAAAACTGATGACCGCATTCAGAAAATTGCCGACGTTCAGCGTAGTGGCACCGGCCTGAGCCGCCTGCGCCAGCGAGGCGTAAGCGCCGTGATGCCCCGGCACGTCTTTCAACACGAAAAACAGGTTGGAAAAATCCATACTGCCGATCAGAAGCCCGATCGGCGGCATGATAATGTCTTTGACCAGCGAGTCGACAATCTTGCCGAAAGCGGCGCCGATAATGATACCGACAGCCATGTCTATCACGTTGCCGCGCATGGCAAATTTTTTAAATTCGTTAAAAAAAGACCTCAACATAACGATTCTCCCGCTGTTTACCCTTCATCTTTCATCCGTCGGCGTATTCCGCCTTTCGTTTTCTCTCCGCCGGAATACGCCGACGGCGCCGCAGGCCTCTTTTTTGGTTTCCGCGGCATAAGAAAGCCGCCTTTCAGGCGGCTCTTAACATATTCTTTTCAGCTGACTTTTTCAACCTGATTAAATTCCAGTTCGACCGGAGTTGAACGCCCGAAAATCGAAACCGAAAGCTTCAGCCGCGACTTTTCGGCGTCAACGTCTTCAACCAAGCCGATAAACGAAGCGAACGGTCCGTCGCAGACGCGAACCTGCTCGCCGATCTCGAAATTGACCACCGTTTGCGGCCGCTCAACGCCTTCTTCAATCTGCCTGATGATACGATTGGCCTCGGCATCGGAAATCGCCTGCGGCTTGTTGCGCGCACCGAGAAAACCGGTCACCCGCGGCGTGTTTTTAACAACGTGCCAACTGTCGTCCGACATTTCCATTTTCACCAGTACGTAACCGGGAAAGAACTTGCGTTCGGAATTGACTCTGGAGCCTTTTTTGATTTCAACGATATTTTCGGTCGGAACCATCACTTCCAGAATTTTATCTTCCATGTTTTTCAGAACCGCCTGTTCGCGCAGCGATTCGGCAACCTTTTTTTCCGAACCGGAATAAACGTGTACAACGTACCAATGAGCAGCCATTGCCAACTTTCTCCTAACCAAAAATCAATTTAACGATAAAGCCGAACACCTGGTCGACGCAGAAGAAAAAGGCAGCGGCGATCGCCACCAGAATCAATACCATGATCGAAGTTTGAACCACTTCTTTCCTGGTCGGCCACGTAACTTTCTTAACTTCCTGTTTTACCTGTCTGAAAAACAGAACCGGACTAACTTTTGCCATCAACTTCATCCAATCATTTAAAACTGTTGTTTATCTCATGAGAAGACAGAACGCCGCTTGAGCCGTTCCGGTCCGTTCCTCCGGGAAACCCGGCAACCGACGAATACTGCCTGATTTTTCAGCAACATAAACTATTACTTAAAAGATTGCAACACCTTTTTTCAAAAAGTCCCCGCGCTTTCGGCCGGACGAAAGCTTCCCCGTTTGCCGGCTCATCCGCCGCTGCCGCCGAAACCGTCCGCCCGCAACGGCCGCCGCACCGTCATCCGCGGCCGTTCAGTCTTTTTCGTCACCTTTCCCTTCCCGGCAAATCCGCACAACATTAAACAATGCGGCAATAACCAAAAACGCCGCCAACGCCCAATCCGGCCAGTGCCAATACCCGCCGAAATACCATGCCCGTTTTATATTTACGTAAAAAACAAACCCGGCCGCACTGCAGACAAGCGTCAGCCAAAACAAGCCGATAACCGTTGAAACATAATCGGCCGTACGTTTTCCCTTTTTTCTTTTTTCAATCGCCATTTTGTTTTATCGTTTCTCAACCCATCAACATTTTATCATTTCTCAATCCACCAATATTAGTATACTGCCAAACTCTCCGCAAGACAAGATAAAAGCATACTGACGCCAAACGCCCCTGTTCTCCTTTGCCGCCGGCAAAATCCCTATCGCTGACGCCAAACGCCCCTGCTCTCCTTCGCCGCCGGCAAAATCCCCATCGCTGACAAAAATACAAAAAAACACTTGATTTATTTCCGATTGTTGTGTATGAAAGGAAACGCAGTTATAAATGACTGTCACATAGGGGTATAGCTCAGTTGGTAGAGCATCGGTCTCCAAAACCGAGGGTCGTGAGTTCGAATCTTACTGCCCCTGCCAAGGAAAACCAAGGGTTTGCGAGAAATTGCAAGCCCTTTTATTCTGACTTTTTTATGCAAAACACACGCACACAGAATCAAACAGTTAGCAAACCTAGTCAGAATGGAAATTACAGAACAAGACTAGAATAAATACCGAGTCCTTATTTTGCGTTTTGTCTATTGTTTTCCAAAATAATCCGGTCTATTTTTACCTGTTTTTCTATCCGTTCCCTGATTGTCGATACAACGCAGGCGGTATTCCGAATAATCTTCACGCAGACTATCGACAAAGTCGATAAATTTATCCTGCGGGGCGTAGGTTATTGTCGGGCAACGTTCCTGCTGCTTTAAGGCCAACCGATTGGCATATTGCCGGTTTTGGTTTAATATACCGACCGTATTGCCGGCACCGATAACCCCGTATCCGAGTGCATTTTTGAAATCTCCGCCGGTCAGGACAACCCCCAAACCTGCACCGAAGCCGCCCCAAAGCGTACGCCCTGCATTTGAATCGACAAAGTTTTTGAAACGTCCCCATGCGCTTTGCGGACGCGCCTGTTGCTGCTGCCTCTGCCGCTCTTCCGCCATCCGCAAAACATTGTCTACCGGCGTCGGATCGTTGACGTCTCCGGTTTCGGCAATTCTGTACATTCTGCTTAAATCCATGAGAAAAAAACTCCATAAAAAAAGCCCTGAACCCCAATGGGCGCAAGGCTTGACACAGTATTACTTTTGTCTTATAAAAGAAAAGTCCGTTGCTGGAACAACGGACAATTTACCTAACCAAAGGAGCTAAGCCTTAATCTTAACTTCTTTATGAGGTTAGGATAACCTATTTTTGCTTGCCAGTCAAGTTAAAATAGATTTTAGGCCTGCTCCTTATATTTTTATAAGGAACTACAATGATAATAAGAATTATGCTTATAATCAGAAAAATCAAGATACTTTTCTATGTGAAAAAATCTTGAGCCTAAAAGCAAAGGACGGAGAAATCCGCCCTTTGTTATTACTTAAGCGCCCAGTTGGTCAAAGGTCCGCAATCACGGCGACCGAAACGATTTCGTCAGGCTGCGACACCATGCCGTTGCCCCCCGTTCCGCGCTTGATCATATCCACATATTCCATGCCGGAAACCACTTCTCCCCAAACCGTATACTGTCCGTTGAGCCACGGCGCTTCGGCAAAACAAATAAAAAACTGACTGTCGGCGGAATCCGGATCCATCGCGCGAGCCATCGAAACCGTGCCGCGCAGATGAGGCCGACGGTTAAATTCGGCTTTCAGTTTTTTGCCGCTGCCGCCGGTCCCGGTGCCGAAAGGACAACCGGTCTGCGCCATAAAACCGTCGATCACGCGATGAAATTTCAACCCGTTGTAAAATCCCGCGCGCACCAGTTCCTTGATCCGCGCCACATGGTTCGGCGCATCGTCGGAAAACATCTCAATCACCACGTCGCCGTTTTTCAGTTTAAGCAGCAACGCGTTCTCCGCGTCTTTAACCTGATATTTTGCCTTTTCTTTCTTGGCCCTCGCCGGGCTTTTGGTCAGTTTTTTGGTGTCGGCGGATTTCAACCCCTTGGTTTCGGCCTTGCCGAGCCTGGCGGTTTCGGCGTTCTTCAGCAGTTTTGCCATCTTAAATTCTCCTTAAATTTGTCATCTGTTACATATATAGGGATCGGATCATTCGATAGCAAGCGGCTGTTTTAAAACAAAATCCACACGCTCGGCATAGTTCAGCCCGCGGGGATAATGCTTGCGGATTCGTTTCAGCAAATCGCGCATTCCCCGTCCGTTGGCGATTTGAATTGCCAGCCCCGGCCGCGCGTTCAGCTCCAGCATCATCGGCCCCCGGTACTTGTCCAACACAATGTCCGCCCCCAGATAGCCGAGACCGGTCATTTCATATCCTTTGGCGGCAATTTCCAGATGTTCACGCCAAAACGGCACCTGCAGTTCCATCAGGTCGGCGCCGGTATCGGGATGATAACGGATCGGCCGGTCATGGGAAACCGCCGCCACCGCATGCCCGGTTCTGACGTCGATACCGACGCCCACCGCCCCCTGGTGCAGATTGGCGCGGCCGCCGGACTCTTTGGTTGCCAGCCTCATCATCGACAGAGCCGGAAAGCCCTGATAAACGATCACCCGCACGTCGGGAATCCCCTGATAGCTGAAATCCTGAAACTGGTTGGAGAAATGCACCATTTCCTCAAGCACCGCTACGTCATACTTGCCGCCGAGGGAATAAAGCCCGCTCAAGATGTTGGAAATATGCTGATACACTTCGTTATAAGTCAGAACCTTTTCCGAAGCGGTAACAAAACGCTCGGCATCATAGCTTTTAACCACCAGCACGCCTTTGCCGCCGCTGCCGTGCGCCGGCTTGATGACGAATTCGTTATAGCCCTCGACCAGCGACAAAAAATTGTCCACCTCGTTTTGCACGTCGATCACGCCGATCAGATGCGGCGTATTGATGCCGACGCCGGCCGCCAGCTTTTTGGTCTGTACCTTGTCGTCCACCAGCGGATAAAGGCGGCGGTCGTTGCTTTTGGCAATAATCTCATAATTACGGCGGTTCATGCCCAGCACTCCGGCCTCCCTCAGCTGCGCGGGCGTGGCAAAACGTTTCAGAAAATCAAACATGTTTCCCGTCCTTTTTCGCCAGCGGGGCAAACCTGGTCAGTTCGGTCAGGCGGTATCCGGTATAGGTTCCGAGCAGCATAACCACAAACAAAATGACCAGATTGAACTCGTTAAAGGCAAACATGATGTGCCGAATGTCCTCGTTGACGATCACAAAATAGGTAATCACCGCCACCAGCACGCTGTATATGATTTCCTTGGTCGCATTTGCCGCACCGTCCTCTTCCCAGGTAATCGAGGCACGTTCGATAATCCAGGCCATGATGATGATCGGGAAGAACAGTGCCGACGAGGCGATTTCCCATTTCCACTGATAACCGACGATTGCCAGCGCCTGCATGATCAGAATTACGAAAATGACGACCGCCGAAATCCGCGGCACCAGAAGCAGATTAAGCTTTGACAGCCCCGCCCGGATCAGCAGCCCGACGCCGAGGATAACCGAAAAGCAGATCAGCCCCGGCCAAAAACCGGTCTTGACCAGCGACATGGCAATCAGCATCGGGGTAAAGGTTCCCATCGTCTGAATGCCGACCACATTGCGCATCAGCACCACCACCAGAATGGCCAGCGGAAAAATCATCAGCCACTTCAGCGTGTTCTGTTCATTGAGCGGCAGATTGTAAATCGAATAGTCAAACCAGCTTTTGCTGTGCGAAAGCTCGGCCCGGTGACCGGCCATGCGGAACGACGAACGGATCGATTTCATCACCGAAAACTTGGTTGTGGAATCAGAGCCGCCTTCCACGTCAACCAGCGACTGATTGCCGCGCTGAAAAACGATAAAATCGCTCGGCAGTCCCTTTTTGCCGCTCTCCAGGTTATAAATCTTCCACATTCCGTCGACATAAGCCTCAAGCATCACGTCCGGCACCAGCGTTTTTTTGCCTTCCGACAGTTTGATGCCGCGCGCCATTCGCGCCGGAACATCCTTTAGCGCCAGAAGGTCAATCACCGCCTGCGCGGTGGCCTTGGCGGTTCTCGGCGCGGGCACGAAAGACTGCACCGTTTCATCCGGCGGGTTTTGGTTAAACAGGGCAATCACCTGCTGAATCCCGTCACCGGACTGCTGCCCGGACATTTCCAGCAGCTGGCGGGCCAAAACGGCCGTCTGTTCGTCCATAATCGGCTTTTGCGGCTTTCCCGGTTTTTCCGCCTTCGTTTTGCCGCGGCTGTCGACGTTGTCATACAAAAGCACCCGGTAATAAATGTCCTGCAGCTTGTGCCGCGGCTTGGAAGTCAGCTCTATCCGGTCCGTTTCCTTTTCTATCTTGTACTTCGGCGCGACGATGTCTTCGTCTAAAATTTTGAAACCGGCGGTAGACAGCGGCCGCGCCATCGAAATGCGGATGTTTTCGCCGTTCGGCACAAAACTGACATGTTCCTCGACCGTCCATACGTCGGTCGTTTTGCGCGGGGTGAAGTTAAAACCCCAATATTTTGTCTTGTAATAGGCGCTGTAACCGGCAAACGCCAGCGACAGCAGCAAACCGAGAGTTAAAAAGGCTCTTACGGATTTCAGTTTTTTCAGCATGGATGCCTCTGTTGGTAAATTTTATCTAACGCAGCGCGTTGGCAAGCGAGGTGTCGACGACAAAACGGCCGGTCAGGATATTGCGGCCGATCAGCCCCTGATAGTTGAAACGGTCGCGGGCGGCCAGAGAAAATTCCGCCTTGACGATTTCCTCGCCCATTCTGACGTCCATCATCACCACCACGCGCTCTTCGCTGCCGTTGATGCGCTTGACCGTCGGCTGCCGTTTGATTTTCTTCTCAAAACGGTGTTTTTCGCCGGTTTCGCGGTTCACCAGATTAAACGCCACCCATTTTTCGCCGTCGCGCTCAAACGAAACGACATGATCGGCGTCGACCGAAGAAGTTTCCGCTCCGGTGTCGATCCGCGACAAAAAAGGAGATTTCATCGGCAAAAAATAAACGGGCTCCACTTCCCCGATCACCTTCAGCGGCTGTTTGACCGGCCGGGGCTCGGGCTTTGCAGTTTTGTTTTCGGGCATTCTGACCTCCACGCCCGGCACGATCGCCGGCCGGACGGCTTGTCCGCTCTGACAGGCGGCGCAGGATAAAAGCGCGGCCAGCGCCAGAGTTGTCTTAAAAAAATTATCAGCCATTTTGTATCTTCAACATCTTGTTTTTCAGCTTTCTCTATTTACCTTTAAATCGGCTAAAATGTAAAGCAAAAAAAATGACGCTGTGATCACTTTTTTCGTGACTTTTGTCCTGAAAAAAGTTATATTTGTACAAAAATAAGAATCAAACTCGGAATGAAGCGAAAAGATGTCCCCGGAAAAGAAAAAAACATTAAAAATTTTAAAAATCAGAATGCGCAAAGCCGTCTATAAAATCCGCCGCTACCTGTTCGGCCTTTCGGTCATGGGGGCCGTCGCCTCGTCGCCGGCGACGCTCAGCGGACAGGTGAGAGCGGAAGGAAACGGCGGCGGAAAAGAAAAAATCAACGTGGCCGAAAGACGCAGCGCTTTGACACAGCGCAAACGCGACGTTTCGCTTCTGGCCTACAACCGGATGATTGAAATCGACGTTGACGGCGAAATCGCCGGCCGGGCGGAATGGTTCGTCAACGAATTTCTCGAAGCGACCTCAAAGCACCTTAAAGCGCTGAAAAAAGCGACCCAAAATGGACAAAAAACAAAATACGTCAAAAACAACTTTTTCGATATCGTTTATCCCGACGGCCGTCTTTCCGGACGCAACAACTACTGCATCACCGCCATCAACCGCGCCTTGATAGACGCCAACGTCTGCGGCGATCTCAACAACGTCCTGCCCGAATACGACAGCGAAGGTTTCAACGCCGTCGAATGCCGGCGCTTCGTCAGTCATCTGAAACAAAAAGGCTTCGGCGACTGTATCCGCTCCGGCAGCATTAATGTCCGCGAACTGGAAATCGGCGACATTGTCATGACTCCACGCGGCGGCGGCCGCTACCATGCCACCACCTATATCGGCAACGGCAAAGTCCGCAGTTTCAACAACGACGGCGAATGGAACCTGCAAAAGCGGACCGGCATCGTCATCAAAACCAGGGAAATAACGGAAAAAGCCATCAAGCTTGAACTGGAAAGACAACAGTTGATCACACCCGCAAAAAACGGCCGCCAGATTATTCCCCTGCCCAAAGCGCAGAAGATGATGCAGATTTTATACAACGGCCGCGATCCGCGCAACCATACGGCTCAGATGCTGTTGCAAAAAACGGACGACCGGCTGCTGGCGGACATTCCGGCCGACAACACCGTCGTCCGCCGTTTCAACGCGGTACGGGAAATCTGAAACGCCGTCAAAATACCGCCCGGCCCGGCCGGAACTTTCGCTATACAAAAAAGGCCCCGTTTCCGACGGGGCTTTTCGGCATATACCGTCTTCCGTTCAGAAAAAGAAGCTGGCGCGCAGGCTGAACACGGTGCCGTAATCCGATTTCGGATTAAGCGCCGGATCAATGTAAAACTGAATGTCGGGCGTAATCGTCATCCATTTGGAAATGCCCCAGGCCCAATAGGCTTCCAGCACTTTCTCGCTGTCATGGGAAAGCTCTTCGCCGACCGCCTTCCCGTCAATTTTGTTATAGGCGAAAGCCAGTCCGATCTGATCCAGCGGATTGCGGTCCAGCGGATTGTTGTAAACCATGCCGAGCACCCACGACTGGTTGATCTCGGCGGTTGAGCCCGAAACGCCGTTGACCCGTCCGAACACCGTCAGTTTGTCGCCGATCGCCTGGCTGAGATTGACCGACCAGCCGTTGGTGGTCTGTTTTTGTTCCTCTACCCAGGGCTGATTGTACAGCAAAACAGAATACTGCCCGGCCCCCAGCCCTTTGATCGTCGGACTGTAGGCAATATAACCGAACGTGGCGTAATGTTCTTCATTAAGGTTGTTGAACCGCACGCTGATGCCGTCGACATTGGTGGCATCCTGTGCACCGACGGCAAACGTCCATTCGGAATTGGGCGTTGCCTGCAAATAGGCGCCGACCCCGGCGGTGGAATAAGTCGAACTGGCGTTCTGCGACAGGGCGTAGTTGATAAAGTTCACCTGCTGGTTTGAATCGTAAGCGGTGCCGTCAAAGTTGGAAAGCGGAAACTGTCCGGCAGCCACCGTCAGCCATTTCCAGCTGCCACCCGCCTGATAGCTGTAATACAGCTCGTTAAAGGCGTTGGATTTGTCGTCATAGTCGTTGATCTCCGTCACCGCGCCGATATTGCCGCCGATCCTTGCCGCCTGCGAACCGCCGTAACGGGCAACCGTATAGGCGAAATTGAGCGTGCCGGTTCCGTACTCGTTGTCAAACGCGGTCCAGGTAAAACTCGGCGAAATCAGGGTCTGATAGGCGGTTTTGCGGCCGTTCGGCGCCCCTCGCTGCGGCATGTAGGAAACGTCAAAGGAATAGTCAAACCCGTATTCCCTGTTCAGATAGTTTTTAAATTCACCGTAATCCCTGCCAAAATCGCTGAACGTAAAATTGCGCCGGCGGTAGGCGTCGTCTACCCGTTTTTGCGCTCCCTGGGGCAGATCTCCGCTGTCGGCCCGAACGTCAGCCGTCCCCGCCAGCAGGCTGCCGAGCACGCTCCCGATCAATAAGCAATATCGCATCTTCATAATTTTTCCTCTCCTCCGAAATTACCGATGTCTTTTTATTTATATACGAAAAATCAAAGGTAAAGGACGCCGTTTGGTTTTTATATCTTTAGTATAAGCCGCGCTTGAAAACGGCGGGCCGCCGATTACCTCATAGGCTGTAAAAAGCAAAAAACATTTTTTCAAAGGAGAAACATTATGACCGAAGGCGTTCGTTACCCGACATTGGCGTTTCAGACCGGCGGTGCCGGACAGGCCGACGAGGGCATTCCCCCGCAGCCGTTTGAAACGTTCTGTTACGATTCCGCGCTGATGCAGGCGAAAATCGAAAACTTCAACGTTATTCCTTACACTTCCGTTTTGCCGAAAGAACTGTTCGGCAACATCGTTCCGGTCGACAAAGTGGTCAACCAGTTCAAACACGGCGCGGTACTGGAAGTGATCATGGCCGGCAACGGCGCCAACCGCGACCAGCACAAGGCCATCGCCACCGGCGTCGGCATCTGTTGGGGCAAAGACGCCAAAGGCGAACTGATCGGCGGCTGGGCGGCCGAATATGTCGAATATTTCGACACCTATATCGACGACGATATCGCCAAAACACATTGCGAAATGTGGCTGAACCGCTCGCTTAACCACGAGCTGGAAATCCGCGGCGTGCAAAAACACAGCGAATTTCAGCTCTTCCACAACTACATCAACATCACGCAGCAGTTTGGCTACTGCCTGACATGCCTTGGCTTCCTCAATTTCGAACATGCGGATCCGGCCAAGGTATAATCGGCTTCGATGAAGACAGCCGAGACGTCAAACCTCGGTTGTTTTGAGAAGCCGATGCCGAACGCGAGGCGGAACAATCCTTTGAAAACGATTGCTTCGCCTCCTTTCGCAAATAAAAAACAATTTAATCAAAGGATGAAACAATGACTGATAAAAGCAAACCTTCCGCTCCGGAAACGCCGGCGCCCGCAAACGGCGGTCTCGGCGTGCTGGCGCTGGCGGCAATCGTCGTCAGCTCAATGATCGGCGGCGGCATCTATTCCCTGCCGCAAAACATGGCCGCCGGCGCTTCGGCCGGCGCCGTCCTTCTGTCCTGGGCAATTACCGGATTCGGCGTTTATTTCATCGCCAACACCTTCCGCACCCTGTCGGTTGCCAAACCGGATCTTACCGCCGGCATCTACATGTACAGCCGTGAAGGCTTCGGCCCCTATGTGGGCTTTACCATCGGCTGGTCCTACTGGCTCTGCCAGATCTGCGGCAACGTCGGCTACGCCGTCATCACCATGGATGCGCTCAACTATTTCTTTCCGCCGTATTTTGCCGGCGGCAACAACCTCGCTTCCATCATCGGCGGCTCAATTCTGATCTGGGGCTTCAATTTCCTGGTACTGCGCGGCATCAAACAGGCAACGCTGGTCAACACCATCGGCACCATCGCCAAAATCGTGCCGCTGATTTTGTTTATCGTCATCATCGCGTTCATTTTTCATTTTGACCGTTTCGACTTTAACTTCTGGGGCGAAAACACCAAATCTCTCGGTGGTCTCAGCAGCCAGATCAAAAGCACCATGCTGGTCACTTTGTGGGCTTTTATCGGCATTGAAGGCGCCGTCGTCATGTCCAAACACGCCAAAAGCCCGCAAACCGTCGGCAGAGCCACCCTGCTCGGTTTCATCGGCTGTCTCGGCATCTATATTCTGCTTTCGCTTTTGCCTTTCGGCTACATGAGCCAGACCGAACTGGCAGCCGTTCCCAACCCGTCCACCGCCGGCATCTTGGAAAAGGCGATCGGCCGTCCGGGCGCCTGGCTGATGAACATCGGCCTGCTGATTTCGGTTTTGACCAGCTGGCTGGCCTGGACCATGATCACCGCCCAGATTCCGCAGGCGGCGGCGGAAAACGGAACTTTCCCCAAAGAGTTTGCCAAAGAAAACGAATATCAGGCGCCTTCGGTTTCGCTGTGGGTCACCAGCGCCCTGATGCAGGCGATGATTTTGCTCGTCTACTTTTCCAACAACGCCTGGAACACCATGCTCAGCATCACCAGCGTAATGGTGCTGCCGGCCTATTTTTCCAGCTGCGCCTATCTGTGGAAAATCTGCGAAGACGGCGAATATCCGACCAACGCCTATATCAGACGCTCAACCGCCCTGTTTTCTTCCGTCATCGGCTCGGTTTACGCCTTGTGGCTGATTTATGCCGCCGGTCTCAACTACCTGCTGATGGCCGTCATTTTCATGACCGTCGGCATTCCGGTTTTCGTCTGGGCCAGAAAACAGTCGGCGCCGGACCAAAAGGCCTTCACCGTCGGCGAAGGAGCCCTCGCCTGCCTGATGGTCGTAATTGCGGTATGGGCGGTTTACGCCTTCTCCCGCGGAATCGTCAACTTAAACTGACACCTGACCATACTGTTTCTGAAAACGGCCGGAGCAAAGAAATGCTGCCGGCCGTTAAAAAAAACAAAACGTTAAAGTCACGACAACGCCGGAACGATGACCGTCAATTCCCGCAAAATCTCAAAAACGATATCGGCGGCAATTTCCGAAGCCCGCGCGCAGTTTTTCTCAAAAGCGTCCTGCCCCGGACAAACCGACGTATCGGTAATGCAGCGAACGGCAAGAAACGGAATCGCATTGACGTGGCACACATGCGCCACCGCCGCCGTTTCCATATCTGCGGCCAGCGGCGCATATTCCCGGTTAAGGAGGCTGCGCATACCGCCGTCGACAAACCGGTCTCCGGTCACGATCAGCCCCCGCCTCACTTTTGCATTCCGGCGGCAAACTCTCCCGGCGGCTGCCAGCAAAAGCGGATCGGCCTCAAAACGGGCAGCCGGCAGCCAAGGATGAAATTCGGTCAAAATACCGTCATCAACATCATGATAAAACGTCGTTTCCGCAACAATCGTATCAAACAGCCCGACACTTTCGTCCATCCCGCCGGCAGTTCCCGCATTAATGACCGCGTCAACGCCGTAATCATCGATCAAAATCTGTGTCGCCGCCGCCGCATTCACTTTGCCGACGCCGCAGAAAAGAGCCGCCGCGGAAAATCCGGCCGCCCGGCCCTCATGAAAAGACAACATGGCTTTTTGCGATACGGCCGTCTTTCCCATTCGGCGCAAAAACGGTTCCAGTTCTTCGTCCCCCGCGCAAATTATACCGATCTTCCGCATTTGAACTCCTTTTGCCACAATACAAATTTCCGGTATGTTACATCGGCCGGCCGCAAAAGAAAACACTTTATTTTTCTTCCGGAAAAGACTGTTTTCCGTTCCGTCTTCACAATCGCCGGCTAAAACAAAAAAAGGAAAACGGTCAAACCGTTTTCCTTTCGCATTCATTCGCTTCAAAACTACAGAGCGCTCAGCAGGCACTTGAAATCACTGGCTTTTCCCCAGCCTTTCAAAACAAACTGGGCAATCGCCGCCGAAAAAAGATCCTGAAACGTCACCGTCCGGTCGGCGTTATGAAAATAACGGCGTACGGCGCGGTAACGGCGGCAATGGCAAAACAGATACCATAAACCGCGGTCGGCAAGTTTTGCCATGCGGGCACGACAGCGCTGAAGAAACCTGAGATTGGCGGCAATAAGCTTTTGCATGCCATAATCCGGCGTAAACACCATCATTTCCTTTAACAGCGCCCAGTCGGCCTTAAGATCGGTCTTAAAAGCGGACAACGCCCAAACGGACATGACGGTGGCCGGATTGCTTTCCCATACCGCGTTTCCGGCAAAAGGAAAACCGCCCACGGCATACCCCTGGGTCACCTTGGCAAAAAGCAGCGCTTTGACACAGTCTGCAAAACGACGCATGAAACTGTCTTTGTTCTGTTCCTGAAGCACCAAGCCAAACTCGCCGAGTTCGCTCAGTTGAAATATACATGGTACCATAAAAATATTAAATTAAAAATTATTTGTATTTTGGTATGATACGACACTTGGACAAAAAGTCAATTGTTATATTTTCCGTCAATTTTATTTATCCGCCCAAAATTCGGAAGCCGGCAGATCAACCTTGTAAAAATCATTATGTCCGTCGTTGTTGTCCGGCACGCGCATGTCTTTGGGCACCATCAGTACAATCCCGTTTGAACCGGCCAGCCCGCGCGGCAGCCTGACAAATTCCTTCAGCAGGACATACATTCTCAACGCGCCGTATTCAAACGGATTCCGATCCCCTTTTAACGAAACCCCGGTAAGAAAAGAATAACCCGCGGCCTTGATTTTGGCAATATCATCCTTCCCGGCTTTTCTGAGCTTTCCCTCTTTTGTCAGTTGCTCCAACCCCGTATTCGCCGGCGCTATTTCCGGCATAACGAATTCTCCGTCAATAACCTGCGGGTTATATTCATAAAACTTGTCATCGACTTCCTCGCCGATAACCGGTTTGTCCAGCAGCCGCACGTTTTTGACACCGAGATTAAGATTCCGCACGGCCTCAACGATTTCATCCTTTCCGTAATAGCTCCCTAGGCAAACGTCGTCCCCCGCTGCCCGGTGATTACCGTCGCGCACTTTGGTCTGCACCTTCGGATTCATGCCGCGGAGCATCTGCTCTTCATGGCCGCCGGCGACAACCGCCTGCAAATCCGTCGCCGGCGTGGCATAAATGTCCCACACTACCGGCTCATAAGCGCTCAAAAACAAAATGACGCATTTGCCCGGCTGATTGATTTTGACTTTGGCGTTAAAAGTTTCGTTTTCTTCGCTTATATAAACACCTTTCATCTCGTTGCCCGTCTGATAGGCGCTGTATGCATAAACCTCACAGTCCGGTTTAATGTCCTTCAGCCGGCACAACGACGGCCGGGCCGTTTCCGTCTGTTCCAGATACTTGCGGTTTTCCAGCCAGCTGACGGCATCGTCCAAAACTTTTTCCGCGCAGGCTCCGGTCCGGCAGTCGTTCAAATGAAACAACGTATAAACCTGATAGGCGTTGATCATCTCCGGCATCTCGTCCCGCCGTTGCTCCAGCAGTTCGCGCAGACGGAGATTTTTTTGCCGGAGGGAGGCATCGGTACACAACACTTTCTGCACGATTCCTTCGGGACGGTTGCAGTCTGCCGGCTCCGGCAAATCTTCCCTTTCCACCGGCAGCATCAGAAACGAACGGGAAAACATCCCCACTTTTGAAACGGTGTCGCCGAAAGTCGCATCCAGTGCCAAATTCTCCGGCTGCCGCTGCCCCGCACCGACAAAAACGAAAACGTGCGGATCGCCGGCCGGCAATTTTTCAACATCTTCCAGCAAAATATAGCCGTTTCTCAATATGTCGTCTTCATAACGGAAAAATTCGTCATAATCGGAACGGCGCCACACAAATTTGCCGTTGTCGAGATTGATCACGCCGTTTTTCTTAAAACGCTCGATATCTGCGGAAGTAACCTTCCGTACCTTGCCGTCCGCCACCAGTTTTTTCCAGCCGTCTTCCCGCGGCGGCAAAACGGCAGCCGCCGTTGCTCCGGCAGCGTTTTCGGCCCGATAGCGATAAGTGTCAAGCGGCGCATTGTCGCCGATTTTGCCGTCGGAAACGTAAATCCTCCGTTCGGGGGCAATTTTCAACCGATCCAGAAAATTGTTTTCCTGCCGTTTATCCAGATCAACCGACGAACGCAGACAGTTTTCCGCCCCTTTCAGCAGTTCGCCGCGGTAATGAACCCTCACCTCCGTTCCCTCGGGATAACCGCGCACCAGCTGCGGCAAATCACCGCCGACATAGATTCCCCGCAGATCCGTCCCCTCCGTTGTCAGGATGTCCCACACCTGCGGATAACCCGAAGCAAGGAACAAATAAACGCATTTGTCCGGCCGGTTAATGCGAACTTTTTCCCGGTACGTGTAAAGTTTTTCGGAAAGCAGCGGCGCCATGCTCTTTTTGGCCTGCGGCGGCGTATTGTAAACATAAACCTCGCATTCGTCGGCAATTTGCGGCAGCGTGCAAGCCGGCTGACGGGAAAAACCGATCAGCCCGGCCAGCGTTTTTGCATAAACTTCTTTCATGCATTTTTCCGTCCGGCATTCGCGCCCCTCGTTTTTTATTTGGCCGATAAAATCGCGTTTTTCCCGGGCGTCCCTGTCCGCCTCGTCCACGCGCCGACGGAGTTCGTCCGCCCATTTTTCCAGCCTTTTCCGGGCAGCAGAGGCCTTCGGCGTATCCCCGGTTTCGCGCGCCAGTTTCTTCTTCACCTGCGCCAGTTCGTTTCTGATTTTTTCCGAAGGGCGCTTCAGTTTGTCTTCCATGTCCTGTATCTGATTGTTCTGTGCCTTGAAAGTGCCGCTCAAACAAACATAGGCATCGTTAACGAACTCAAATTCCGGCATGTTGCAGTCAACCGCCGCCTGAGCCCGGCAGCACCATCCCAAGCCGGCCAGCAAGGCCAAAACGTGCAAATTCCTCATCAGTCAGTCCTCCGTCTTTACGTATGGGAAAATCTTAAAACAGTTTCGTTTTAAATCCAGCAAAAAAAATTTTTTTTGCCGGCCGCAACGATAAAGCTTGCGGGAATTTCCGCAATCCGCTAAAATTGTGCGCTGTTAAAGGAAGGACATGCAGGAAACGATACCGGAATATACCGTCAGCGAAATTTCTTTCGCCATTAAACGCACAATGGAAGACGCCTTTGCCCGCGTACGCGTCAGAGGCGAAATCTTCGGCTGCAAAAGAGCGGATTCCGGACATTATTACCTTTCGCTCAAAGACGAAAACGCCAACCTTTCCGCCGTCTGCTGGAAAGGCGTGGCCGCCGGTCTCAAAGTTAAACCCGAAGACGGCCTCGAAGTCGTCGCCGCCGGACGCATCACCACTTTTGCCGGCAAAAGCAGCTACCAGCTGGTAATCGAGCAAATGGAAGTTGCCGGCGCCGGCGCCCTGCTGAAGCTGCTGGAAGAGCGCAAACAGAAATTCGCCGCCGAAGGACTGTTTGATCCGGCGCACAAAAAACCGATTCCCTTTTTGCCGCGGGTTATCGGCGTGGTTACCAGCCCGGCCGGCGCCGTCATCCGCGACATCATCCACCGCGTAACCGACCGTTTTCCCGTCCGTATCATCGTCTGGCCGACTCTGGTTCAGGGCGAAGGCGCGGCCGAACAAATCGCCGCGGCGGTCAACGGCTTTAACCGCCTGCCGGCAGACGGCCCGGTTCCCCGTCCCGACCTGCTGATCGTCGCCCGCGGCGGCGGCTCGCTGGAAGACCTCTGGTGCTTTAACGAAGAAATCGTCATCCGCGCGGTCTACGATTCCGAAATTCCCCTGATCTCCGCCGTCGGACACGAAACCGACACCATGCTGATCGACTTTGTTTCCGACCTGCGCGCGCCGACGCCGACCGGCGCCGCCGAATTTGCCGTCCCGGTCAAAAGCGAACTCGAAGCCCACCTGCTCACCCTGCAAAGCCGCCTTTTCAGCGCCGGCGGCCGCTATCTGCAGGAACGACGGAGCCTGCTCGACGGACTCAAACGGGGGATCCCCAACCTGGAACAAATTCTTTCTGAAAACATGCAAAAGCTGGACGACCGGAGCGAACGCCTGCGGATCGGTTTTAAAAATTACCTGGAAAACCGGCAAAACCGGCTTAATTTAAATGAAATTAAACCTTTTTACATTACCAACATACTTGACAAGAAAAACGAAACCCTGCAAAACCTTGGCCTTCGGCTCGAGTCCGTTTCGGTCGAAGCGGTCTTGAAAAGAGGTTTTGCCTGGATCAGAAACGGACGGCGGAAAACCGTCTGCAACGCGGACGAAGCGCGCAAAAACGGCAGTCTCGAAATCGTATTTGCCGACGGCGCGGTCAAAGTCCGGCCAATAGTGAGGAAAAATGAATTACAAGGCGATTTGTTTGACGATTAGCATATTGGCGGCAACCCTGCCGTCCGCGGCCAAGGCCGTCGAACTCTGCGGCGACTTCAAACAGGGGGAAATCATTGCCGGCCGGGTTAAGGACAATGCCGAAGCGGTCATTTTCAACGGCAAAAACTATCCGGTTACCGAAGACGGATACTTTATCCTTGCCTTCGGCCGCGACCAAAAAGCAAACGCGGACATATCCCTGCTGTATCCGGACGGCGGCAAACGGCTTCACCGGCTGCCGGTTGAAACTTACGACTGGGACATCCAGCGCATCAACGGCATCCCGCAATCAAAAGTCACCCCCGATTCCTCACACGACGCGGAAATCCGACGCGAACAAAAAGACGTCCGCCGCTCTTTAACCGTCATGCAGCCGGGGGACTACTGGCGCGAAGGTTTCATCCTGCCGGTAAAAGGCCGCATCAGCGGCGAATTCGGCAATCAGCGGATTTTCAACGGCACGCCGAAAAGCCCCCACAGCGGCACCGACATTGCCGCGCCGGAAGGAACGCCGGTCAAGGCCTCGGGCAGCGGCAAAGTCATTTTGAGCGGCAAAAACTATTTTTACACCGGCAACATGGTCATCATCGACCACGGTCAGGGGCTGCAAACGATTTATGCCCATTTGAAAGAAGCTAAAGTAAAAGCCGGAGAAATCGTAAAACAGGGACAAATCATCGGCCTGGTCGGACATACCGGCCGCGCAACCGGCCCCCATCTGCACTGGGGCGCCTCTTTAAACAACGTGCGTTTCCGCCCGCATTCGCTCTTAAACCTCAACCACAAAACATGCCGCAACATAACCGACGGCAAGAAAACGGACTAAAAACATGACCAACCTGCAGATTATCATCCTCTCGGCTCTTCAGGGCTTCACCGAATTTTTACCGGTCAGCTCGTCGGGACATCTCATTTTGCTTTCCAAATTCACTTCTTTCCCCGATCAGGGGCTGGAAATCGACATTGCCGTCCATGTCGGCTCCATCCTCGCGGTAATGATCTATTTTTGGCGCGACATCAGGGACATGCTCTACGGACTGGTCAACGCCTTTTTCAACCGCTTTCCGTCCGTTAAAAATTTTTATCTGCGCAAAGCTTCCGCCGCCGCCAAAGACTTTATTTTAAACCAACTGCCGGCTGCCGACCTCAGGCTGCTGCTGATGCTTGTCGTCGGCACCGTCCCGGCAGTCGTCTTCGGTCTGGCGCTGCACCACTTCGGCATGGAATGGCTGCGCAGCACCAAAATCATCGGCTGGAACATTCTCCTGTTCGGTATTCTGCTGTGGATCGCCGACCGTTTTCAGCCTTCAAAACGCAGCATTGCCGATATGACATACAAAGACGCGTTTCTGATCGGTCTGGCCCAGTGTCTGGCAATGATTCCCGGCACCAGCCGTTCGGGCATCACCATCACCGCCAGCCGTTTTCTCCGGCTGGAACGCCGAGAAGCCGCCAGATTCTGCATGCTGCTTTCGGTTCCCGCCATCGCCGGCGCCGGTCTTCTGGTTGCCGCAGAGATCTGGCAGAGCGGCAATTACGAAAACCTGCACTATGCCTTAAGCGGTATCGGCTATTCTTTCATCGCTTCAATCGCGGCCATTTTCATTATGATGAAATGGCTGAAAAACTATACCTTTCTGCCGTTTGTCATTTACCGTGTCGGCCTCGGAATATTCCTTTTGCTCCATTCGTACGGCTACATCTGACACTCTTATCTTCCGCAACAAAAAGCTCCCGCCGGCTAAGCCGGCGGTTCTTCTTTAAGGGTGCCCCCTCACAGTGCCGGCCACGCCTTAAGGGCATATCCAATTCCAACCAGACGCAGACTGCCTGGCTCACCATAAACGGGACAAAGCCCATAATCTGCCAACCTGCCTCCACGTCTTTTTTAATTGATTCCTGATATACTCAGCTGTCCTGTTTGCATTTTTTCCTATGGTTCCATATAATGCCTTTTGCACCGGAACTCTCTTTTTCAATATCAAAATTCTGCGTTATCACGCTTTGCATATTAACAAATTATTTTCTCCCTCTGGAAAGCCGGTTGATGCCGGATACTGCAAATTTTGGCCGTATTTCCGTTAACGTCCGAATATGGCCGATACATACCTCTGCTTCCGGTGTACTGTTTCCTTTCCGCCGGCTCGGTTCTCCTAAAATACGCCCTGTTTCCACACAAAGGTTTATCTTCGATACTTTGAGGGCAAAACACCATGACATCTTTCGGTTTCATACCGTGTTACTTATATATATTCTAAAAAAAACACCTTTGCCTTTTATTAAACAGCCGACTGACTGTCTTCAGCACAACGACAAAGGAGTTTTTTTTTATACATGCTGAGAAAAATGTAAAAATATAAAAACAGAGGAAAAAGAACAAAAAAGGGGGCTGAAAAACGGAAGAACAGGAAAGCGGAGAAGCGGAGGAACGGGAGAGGAAAGGGAAAACGAAAAAATTATAAACCTTCCAGAAAACGCATACCCGTCGCGGAACTTCCCTGACACAAACATTGCGGAGAAGAAGAAAAGCGGAGGAACAGGAAATAAAAAAATTACAAATCTTCCGGAAAACCACATACCCGTTGCGGAACTTCCCTGATACAAACATTGCGGCAAAAACACCGTATTTTTTTTATTTCTCCGCTTTTTCGCAAGCGAAAGCCAGCAACAGCAGCAAATATCCGCCGGCATTTTCCGTATTCCTACACTCATTTCCCCGTTTTATTTTTCCCCCTCATCATCCTCCTTTCACACACCATTCTCTCATCCACTGCCGCCATGCGCACATCTCCTCTACATTAACCGCCCCACCTTCCTCCTCCCCCCTAACGCACGCCTCGCCCATCCCGCTTAACACACCGCCCACTTTTTCCCGCTATCCCTTAACACACCGTACACCGTGCTTCTCTCTCCGTGCCGCTAAGCCCGGACTATTTTCCCCCTCGTCATTTTCCTTCGACACCACCGGACAAAACTTTTCGCTTGTACCGTACACACAATTTTCGAATAAATTTCAAAGAACTACGTTAAAAATAATTTTTTTTGCATAATCTTTGAAAAAAAATTACAAAAACTATTGACTAATAAAAAAAATCCGGCTATTAAAATATCCGTTGCCCTGATGGCGGAATTGGTAGACGCGCAAGTTTCAGGTACTTGTGACCGTTTTGGTCGTGGAAGTTCGAGTCTTCTTCAGGGCACCAATCTTTACAAGCTCCTATTTTTGATAGGAGCTTGAAGTTTTTTCTCATTGATATTTCAGGATTTTTTCCATCCATAAAAAAGTTCGCAAAAACGATATTTAAAATACGTCTTTTTTCTTCAATTTGCGAACTTTTGAAAATTGCAAAAGAATTTTGGCTGAAATTCAATACTTTATCAATAGCCCGCTCAACAGAGGTATCTGGGGTCTGCAATTTCTCAATTTTAGCTTGGAGTTCAATTTTTGCCGTTTCATATTCGGCATTCTTACTGCGATACACCTCGGCAGGAACAGTTCCAGCAATCAGCAAATCTAAAAGTTTTTTCTGTTTTTCCTCAACATCAGCCAGTTCATTCCGATTCTTTTCCAACTGATAATAAGTATTACCGTGAGTTGCTTCATATTGTTTTTTCAAACGAATTGCCAAAGCACTCTTCAAATCGTCATCAAAATGAATTGATGAAAGATGTTTCTCAACATCCTTCAATAGAACTTTTTCACTGACATTACTACAATGTTCGCAGTTTTTTAGGTCTGTATGTCGCAAATAGACATACTTGTCTTTCTTTGTATAAGGAGAAAGCAGACATCCACAATGTTTGCAGCGAACCAAGCCTCTGAAAATGTAGGGTTCTTTGGTGTGCTTGGAAGTTCGTTTGAATTTTCCCGTCCTTATTTCAGTGCACTTGTCAAACAACTCCTTGGAAATGAGTTTTTCATAAATATGCGGAAAATAGCTTTTGTTATAATACATTACCCCATAGTAAAATGGATTCTGCAAAATATCAGCAAATTGAGCTTTGGTAATCGGATTGCCGCTCTTACGATTTCGCAGTCCACAAGCTTTGGACTTTTTAACCAGCTCATCCATAGAGAACAGCCCTGTTGCATATTCTTCAAATAATTTCTTAATCAATGGACCTCTGTCTGGGTCAATGATAATGGTCTTCTTCCCATTTTCATCTTTGATATTCAGATAACCAATTGGTGCAGGACCTGGCAAAAGCCCCTCATTTAACATTCTCTCCTCGGAACGCTTAACATTATCCCGAGTTGAATTGACAAACATATTGGCAGACAAAATTTGCATTTGCCACATTGCCAAATCAGAACTCTTGGAGTTTTTACTAATAATGAGATTTTCTTTATAAAAATGCAGTTCAATCTTTTCCTGATTAACCAATTCCGTTAACAATGGAAATTCATTAAAGCTTCTTTGTAATCTATCAACCGTATCAACAACTATTGCCGTTTTGCCTGATATTTTCTTTACAAAATTAATAGCCTCATAAAATTTAGTGCGTTTTCCTTTGAATGAACTTTCAACAAATGTAAATTCTTTCAGAACCTCTAAATTCCGATTTAAGCAATAATTCCTCAATCTGTCCAATTGTGCATCCAGAGAGAACCCATCTTCCTGCATTTCGGTTGAAACTCTTGCTAAAATAACAGCTTTCATACCCATACTCCTAACAAACCTGTTTCCGCATTTCAATTTCTAACAACAAAAACAACAACTGAAAAATATCTTCACCAGATTCAACTGCTTTTTTTGTTTCTTCATTTTGATTTTGGTAATTTGTACAAATCATAGTTATCCCCTATACGAGTTGAAACTATATTTGCAATTCTGAATATAAATATGGATATGTATTTTAAGAATAGAGGATAACACCACCTCATTGAACGAAATAGATACTACATTAAAAGTCAAATTTCTGCGAACTTTTTTATTAAATAAAATCAATATATTACATCTCATCATCAAAAAAATAAATTTTTGAGTATTTTGATAAATAAATTTATCAGAATAATTTTGCATCGCAAAAAGCTGATGTGATACTATCAAATTATAAATGACATACCAATTGCAAAAATTATTTTTTGTATTATGAAAACGGGGAAACAGGCCTTTTTAGAGGCACCCTCACGCAGGGAACGAACTGAAAACCTATGAAGACTTATCCATTGGTATAAGTACCGCAAAATAACCCCTCCAAAGGCGGCTGGCGGAATATAAATAGGGCACGGCTGATGATGTCAGTTAGAAATCGAGGCAATATCTGTGCTCATTGATAACCCCAGCATTTAAAATTTGGTTCTTGTTCGGATTTTAAATGTACCAACCGTAAAAGCAGGTAGAAGGTTCGCACTGGCGGTGTGCGGATTTTAAGGAATCATACTTAATATAACCGAAACAAGAAAGCAAACTCAGGCGGAAATGCTAGTGCTCTATATATTTTTACCCTTGCACGTTGGGTAAAAAGAGCAAATCTAAACGGAAATACCTAAATTAAATAACTCTTTATAAAATAAGTTATTAAAAAAAATTTATTCCTATCAGTTTTAGAAAAAAAGAAAAAACGAGCAATCTGATAGATTGCGATGTTTTTAGGCAAAACGAAACGAAGTGAGTTTTGGCTCAAATCAGCTCATCTATCAGAAAAAAGAAAAATAATTTGATAAATAAATATAGCATCACATAAGGAAATATATGGAAAAAACAGATAAAAATATACAGTTAAATCTATTGCTACAAATTGCCAAAGAACTTATTCATGAAGGAAAAACAAACAGTTTCCGTGATTTTAGTTCAAAATACCTTAATAGATGTAGTAATTATCTTGGAACATTAATTTATCAAAATAAACCTCCAAGTATTGCATCCCTTTTAACCTTATATTTTAAACTAAATCAGGAGAAATATATATTAAGCTGGCAAGTTAAATTAGTGAATACATTAAAAAATATCATTATGAAGGAGAAAAAATGAATGAAGATGAAGAACTGATAATAGATGAAGATATAGATTTTGATGAAGAATTTTCGGAATTAGAGATAAAGAAAAGTCAATATTCTTTCCAACAAATCAAAGATATCTACCTTACCAATCCACTGTACAAAAGACGCTATTTCAGAGATGATAACGAAAATATTTTGAATATATGCTATAATTGTAAAAATTTTCAAGCTATCAATGCCCTATTAACCAGACGTTCAGCAAGAAGAAAATATCAATTTTCATATACTTTAATTATGGCAATTATTTGCAATCCCCACATAGAAGAAAAACATAAATGCCATATGATAGATAAATTGGTAAAATTAGGAACCGAAATTAATCACGCCAATATTTTCGGAGAAACAGCTCTTTATTTTGCGGTGCTCTCACATCAAAAATTTGTTGTTGAGTGCTTGCTCAAAAACGGAGCTAATCCAAATATTGAGGGAAATTTTAGCATCAGCCCCTTGATGATTGCTTGCTATTTTGCCGATTTTTATATTGTATCACTTTTAATTCATTATGGGGCAGACCTAAATACCGAATCTTCTTTCACTAATTGGAAAGTATTAGATTTTGCAATGCTTTCAGAGAATCCTGACTTTGAGTCTATGTTACGTGACCTTGGAGCGAAAGGAGGCATCGGCTACGATTTACTGACATAAAAACAATCAAAAGTCCTTTTAATTTCACTTGCAAAACCAGAGTATCAAAGCTCTGGTTTCGTTTTTATCCTATTTTAACTCTTCCGCTTTATAATAACTCAAAATATTGACTATAAAGGTGGTAAAAAATGACCAAGGAACAAGAGAGAGCAGAATTACACAGAGTTATTTGGCAAATTGCCAATGATTTGCGAGGCAGTGTTGACGGTTGGGATTTCAAATCCTATGTGCTGGGGATTCTGTTCTATCGGTTTATCTCTG
>ERZ824600.917-NODE-917-length-40795-cov-28.363574_pt1 | contig 40795 bp, 44 predicted proteins | sample MGYA00519933_ERZ824600 | MGnify/ENA primary metagenome ERZ824600 (study PRJEB31778, sample SAMEA3449178) | human gut metagenome | biome: human gut; feature: human-associated habitat; material: faeces | place: United Kingdom | collected 2010/2012 ... | reverse complement strand
TTTAGAGTTATACAAGATCAAAAATATATTTCTTCAATGGATGAATTTTATAATAGATATTTAAATGAAACAAGAATGATAGAGAATGGAAGTGATTAAAATGGATATGTACCAAAAAAGAAAAATGAGAGCAGAAAAGAAAAATAATGTTAGTGAAAAAAGTTTACCATCAACGAGTATCAACTGGTATCCAGGTCATATGGCTAAAACTAAAAGATTGATTACAGAAAACATTGATTTAATAGATGTAGTATATGAAATAGTAGATGCACGTATTCCTAAATCTTCAAAATTACCAGATTTAGATAATTATATAGGTAATAAACCAAGAATTTTAATTATGAATAAGGCTGATTTAGCTGATAAAATAGAAACTAAAAAATGGTTGAAACATTATGAAAATGAAGGTTATAAGGTAATTGCATTAGATCTTGAACATACATTTAACATGAAACCATTACTCGAATTAACTGAAGAAGTAATGAAAGAACAAAATGAAAATAGATTGGAGAAAGGTTTACTAAAGAAAAAAACTCATGTTTTAGTTGTTGGTATACCAAATGTAGGGAAGTCAACATTAATTAATCGCTTAGTTGGTAAAAAAGCTGTTAATGTTGGAAATAAACCAGGTGTAACTAAAGAATTGAATTGGATTAGAATTAATGAAGAAATTGAGTTATTGGATAGTCCAGGAATTTTGTGGCCTAAAATTGACGTTGGTGATGTTGCTTTTAATCTAGCTACATTTACTGCAATAAAAGAAGAAGTTTTACCAATTTATGATGTCTGTGAATATGCTCTTCGCAAATTAAATGAGTTATATCCTGATATTTTAAAAGAAAGATATGGTATTAATAGTGTTAATGATGACTTTATCGAAACTTTAGAAATAATTGGCAAAAAACGCGGATGTTTGATAAAAGGTGGCGAAATTGATTATGATAAAGTAATTAATTTGATAATGCTTGATATTAAACAAGGTGTTATAAGAGGTGTTACTTTTGATCGATTATAATTCTTTAACTTTAGCTTATATTGGTGATGCTGTTTATGAATTATATATTCGTAATTATTTAGTAAGTAAGGGTATAGTTAAAGTTAATAATCTTCAGCATGAAGCTATTAAGTATGTTTCAGCTGTTGCTCAAAGACAAAAGTTAGAATATTTAATAAACATCAATAGTTTAACTAAAGAAGAATTAGATATTTGTTATCGAGCTAGAAATCATAAGGGAACGAGACATCCCAAAAATACAGATATAATAACTTATAAATATGCAACGGCATTTGAAGCAATTATTGGCTATTTATATGTAAATAAGCATTATGATCGTTTAGATAAAATATTAGAATTAATAGTAAAGGAACAATAAAAATGTTAGTATATGGAAGAAATGTAGCAAAGGAAATGCTATTAAATGAAAAAAAAGTAAATAAAATATATTTACAAGAAAATTTTAACGATAAAGAGATAATTTCTTTAATAAAAAAACGTGAAATTGTAGTTGAAAATTTACCAAAATTTGAAATGAATAAAAAGACAAATGGTAATCATCAAGGTATAATATTAGATATTGAAGATTTCAAATATAAAGAATTGCAATCAGTTTTTAATTTAGAAACCGCTTTGTTAGTTATTTTAGATCATCTAGAAGATCCTCATAATCTTGGAGCTATTATTAGAACGTGTGAAGCAGCTAAAGTTGATGCTATTATTATTCCAACAGATCGTAGTGTTAATGTAAATTCGACTGTTGTTCATACTAGTGCCGGAACAACTAGGAATGTTAACATTATTCAAGTTGCGAATATAGCTAATACTATTCGTGAATTAAAAAAATATAATTATTGGGTAGTTGGTACTGATATGAATGGTGTTGATTATCATGATATTGATTATAAAGGCAAAACAGCAATAGTTATTGGTAATGAAGGAACAGGAATTTCTGATGTAGTTATTAAAAACTGTGATTTTATCGCTTCGATTCCTATGTATGGAACTGTTAATAGTTTAAATGCATCGGTAGCTGCTGGAATTGTTATATTTGAAGCTATAAATCAAAGAAAGTAGTGATTGTTATGCATCGCGATTATGAAGACAATGAATTGTTATTCTATATAAGTGAAAATAATGAAGAAGCGTCTAACATAATGTTTGATAAATACACACCCCTAATAAATTCTATTGCTAATGATTTAATAAAATATGCAAAGAATAGTGGGTTAGAATTAAATGATTTAGTTCAAGAGGGAATGATTGGTCTTGATTCAGCAATAAAAACATATAGTGATAATAAAGATAGTTCTTTTTATACGTATGCTAAACATTGTATAAAGAGAAGAATTATAAGTCTTGTTATAGGTTCAAATAGGCAAAAACATCGCTTATTAAATGAATCGGTGTCCTTAAATGCGTCTTATGATGAAGACTTAGAACTTGAAGATCACTTAGGAGATAATAGTTATAATCCCGAAGTTTGTTTGTTTGATCAAGAAAGAATTGATGATATAACTAATGAATTTAGAAAAGAATTGACTAATTTAGAAGAAGAAGTATTTGTGATGCGTATTAATGGCTTTAATTATAAAGAAATAGCTGAATTACTTGAAAAAGATCCTAAAGCTATTGATAATGCTCTTCAAAGAATTAAATCAAAATTAAAGAAATATTTGGAAAAAAGCGTTTAACTTGACAAAATGCTTTTTTATGCTATAATATGTGGCGTTTAGTGGGGTAATAGATAGACGATAGCCACAATTTGACAGAACTTAAAAAAATGCTATAATATGTGGCAATTAAGGGGGAAAAGAATATGGAAGAAAGAAATGGATTTAGTATAATTGGGTTTATTGCTCAAGTTTTAATTATTTTATTAGTTATTTTTATTCTTATGTGGTTATTTCCAACAAAGAATTATTTAAACAATAATATTAAAAATGAAACAAACACTGATTTATCAAGTGAAATATTATTTAATCAAAATTTGCTTAGTATGAAAGATGCTGCTAGAGAATACTATACAGTATCAAGAATGCCATCTAAAGACGGAGATTCTAAAATGATGACTTTAGGTGAAATGATTGAAAAGCAAATGGTAGTTTCTTTAATTGGTAGTGATGGTGCTAAATGTAGTACTGAAGCTTCATATGTTAAAGTAACAAAAGTAGATAAAGAATATGAAATGATTGTTTCATTAACTTGTTCAGGTGTAACTAAAACAATTAAAACAACTGTAGGTTGTTATAATTATTGTGGTAGTGGTTTATGTGAAAAAGATAACACTCCTATAACAACTGAATACACAATTTATGAATACAAAAAAATTAAAGCTGCAACTGAAGGTTGGACTAACTGGTCAAGTTGGAGTAAAACTAAAGTAACAGCAACTAGTACAAGACAAGTAGAAACTAAGACTGAAAGAGTTCAAGATGGTACTACTACTTCTTATATTGATGCTGATGTAACAGTAACTAAAAAATGTGAAACTGGTTATACATTAGTTGGAGAAAAATGTGTATCAACTAAAAATGAAACTGATACTAAACCTGCTAAAGTAAGTTACAATTATAATTGTAATGCCTACTCTGATTATACTTTAGAAGGAACTAAATGTGTTAAGAAAACATATAGTTATGTTGGATATGATAAAACATATGGTTGTGAAGATAGTTCTTATACATATAATAGTAGTAGTAATACTTGTACAAAAACTTCATGGAAAGATGCTACTCCTCATGTAAAGGTTTCATTCACTTGTGAAGATGGGCCTTGTAAAACAGTTTCTAAAATTGATTACTATTATTGTTCAACAGATGGTTACAAATTAAGTGGTAAAAAATGTTATAAAACAACAACTGGTACTGTAGTAGTTAAGAGTCAAACTTGTCCAAGTGGATATACTGCAAGTGGAATTAATGAAGTTGGTAAGGAATGTGTAAAAACTTCAACTTCAACAAAAGCAGCAACAGCTGTTTCAAACAAATATTGTGAAGATAAAAGTTATACATTATCTGGAGATAGTTGTATTAAAGCAACTTCATCTACTGTTTATGGTAAAGTAATTGAAGAAAAAAATTATTCATGTAAAACAGGTACTTTAAATGGTACTAAATGTGCAATTACTGAACCAAAATATATTGATGTAACATATTATCGTTATCGTGATTATCATAAAACAGAAGCCGAAACTTTAATTAAATGGAGTAAATCAAGTAATGATCAAACATTAATTAAGCAAGGATATAAATATACTGGAGTTTCTAAAACTGTAAGTTCTAGTTCTAAATAAAAAGGGGGATTAATTATTATGAAAAATTTAAAAATATTAAACAATAAAAAATTAGGTGCACTTTTATTAGCAGGATTTATGTTGGTTGGTGCTCCAAAAGTTGCTAAAGCTGATACAGCAACAGCTAATAAGGTTTTAGATGATAATCAAATTATTTATCAACAAGCCGATAGTGTAGCAACTAATTTAGTTGTTAATGCTCAAGATGTATTAATGACTGTTTCTAAAGATGGTGTAGTTCCAGAAGAATATAAAGATACAATAATGGAACCAACATTAGTTTTAGGTGACGTAAATCAAATGCGTGAAAACATTTTAAATTATAATGTTATTCAATTATTTGAAAATCCTGAAAATTTCAATTATTTATCAATGGGAATTTATATGGATAATGAACAAGAAAAACAAATTTTAGATGGTGTTGCTAGCTTAGTTGACACTTTTGCAAAAACAAAATCTGAAGAAACATTGCAAAAACTTTTAGGAGTATTTGTAGGTCGTGATCAAGAATTATCAACTAATTTATTAAGCGTTGGTGGTAAACAAGTATTGGCTAACGATATTTACTTTATCCAAGCTTTAGTTGAAGTATATGATATGGAAGACTATAAAGAATCAATAAATGCTATAGCTAGTAGTTATGGTGAAAATGCTGACATTATTACTTATATAAATGCCATTGCTAATAAGAAATGTCGCTAATTTAATATTAATAACATAATATCTAGCAAACTTTGACATTGAAGCATCAATTAAATTTTTTGAAGAAAATAATACTGTTTGCTGGTTTATCATTAATTGATTATATGACAGTAGTCGGTAATGTTCATGAAAATTTGTTTGACTTATGCTGTAATGGTTTAACTTTAGTGTCAGATATTGATGATTTTATACTTGCTAGGTATTGAATTTTATAAATAATTAATTGCAGTAATGGTATACTTGGTAGTTAAAAATATATAAATGATTGATATGAACATCATTTCTTGAACTTAGAAATGATGTTTTTAATTACTAAAATTGATTTTTAAAAATAAAAACGGAAAAACAATAGTATTCTAATAAGCTCTTGAAATGAATTAATTTTAGTGGTTGATGATATTAACTATTGTAATTGTGGTATAAATTAAAAGAATTATTATCTGCAACTTACAAATTATAGTTCTCTAATATTTAATATTTATTCTTGCTTTATTAATTCAAAAGTCAAGTGCAACAAATGAATAATTAAATAGAATTCACAACTTCTTGTAATTTATAAATTTTGTTAATAGTAGATTTGTCATTAATTTCATTTAAAACAGCTCCTAAAGGAGTTTTATGATTGAGGGATAATTGTTCATCCAATTCGCGATATTATTAATATCTTCGTTAGAATAATTTTCAATTAAAGTTTTTTAGGAATGAAGTATTTAATTATACTATTTTGCTTTTCATTAGTACCTTTTTTACCAAAACAATATGGGTGACAAAAATATATTTGAGTTTTAGTATCTTTTATTATTCCTAAAAAATCAGCAAATTCAGAACCATTATCGGTAGTAAAAGATTTAAATATTTTATTATAATGCTTTTTCATGAAAAGTTTGATTTATTTTGTTAACAACGTTTTGAGAGGTTTTAGCAACAATTTTGAAAATAATTTCAAATTTAGTTTTTCTTTCTGTAATAGTTAATAAACACTCATGTTTTCCACGCTTAGTACCAATTACAGTATCAATTTCAAAGCATCCAAAGGTAGAATGATTATTAATTTCTTCAGGTCTGTTTTCAATGCTATAAGGAACTTTAGATGTTGGAAGTGAAGTTTTATCTTGATAAATGTATTCCTGTTTGTATTTCATTCTTCTTGTATCATCAAGTTTAACGTTTATAATTCTATATCTAATAGCATTATAAATAGTTGGAACAGATATTTTACAAAAACCATCTTTAATAAAATAATTATGAGTTTTCGTATAGCCAACAATTACATCAGGAGCTCATTTATCAATTTTAACTTTATTTTCAATATATTTAGCCATTTTAGGGTATTTACGAAACTTGTATTCACCTTTAGATAAACCACGTTTAAAAAAGATAGTTATTATCAGCATCAGTGGCATTATAAGGCTTTTCGATAGTTCTTCAAAATCTAACCATAAAGCGATAAGATTTCCTATTTCTAAGTTCTCTAGATATAGTAGAACGATGAACACCAAGACAGTTAGCAATATAAGAATTATTAAATAACCTTACCATTTTTATCTTTTTGCTCAATTAAAGTTTGAATAGTGGAGCTATCGTTTTCTGTTAAATGATGATATTGCTTTTTTAAAATTTAGTGTATTATTTGTGTCAGACATATGAGATTTCTCTTCTGTTTGTTGCGAATAGATATTATAGGTTATTCATATGTCTTTTTCAATGCTTATTTGTTGCACTTCAAATTTAAAATAACAATTTATTCTTGATTTGACAAAATAAAAATTTGTGCTATAATATGTGGCAATTAAGGGGGAAGAAAGTATGGAATTTAAAAAAGTAGAATACAAATTTAATACAGCTGGAAATACAATTAATTTAGTTGAAGGAGATAATTTAAAAAATTTAACATCTAATTTAACAAATGGCACAACAATATCAGATTCATCAACACAACCGGTTATTAAGTTAACTTATGCTCATAATGGAGTAGAAAAAGTTGCTTACTTACCATTTTTAGACAGTACTGGCAAAGTAAGAAAAATTATTAAAACATTAATAAATAAAACAGTACAAACTGAAGAAATGGATTATGAAGTTTATAAAGCTCAAGAAAAAGCTCATTTAAAAGGTGATTTAAAAATTGCTAAGATTAACTATAAACGTGATAAGACTGATGCTAATAAAAAGTTAGTTAAAGTCGCAAAAGAAGCATTAAAAGTTTCTAAAAAAGAACGTGCAGTAGATTATAAATCAAAAGTTGAAGTATTAACTAACAATTTAAAGAATGAAGTTCGTTCATTTAATTCTAAAACAACTCATACTAACGAAGAATCTAAAAGAGCATTTGATGCTTTAGTTCAAATTCAAAAAAACGAAGGATTAAATATAACAAATGATACTCCAAAAATTACAAAAATTAAAGTTTTTAATGGAGTTAAAAAAGTTGCGAAAGCACCATTTGTGTTTGTTAAAAATCATAAAAAAGGTGTTATAGCTGTAGCTGTGGCTGGAGTTATTGGTTTTACAGCTAATCATATTTTGAATTCAAAGAATAAAAATGGTAATAATATAGCCAATAGTACACGTCAAGAGCAAATGACAGACAATAATGACTATAATTACAATGATAATACTAATAACGATTATAATTACAACGACAATAATAACTCATCTGCAAATGATGATTCATATTATTATGAACAAGATAATAATGAAAGTAACAATTATCAAGAACAAGATAATGTGGTTGTAAATTATGATGCATATCGTAATTATGAACAAGCATTAGCAAAATATGGTTATACATATAATGAAATTGTTGAAGGATATACATTTATTCTTAATGCAAGTAATCCTACTTATGCTAATTTAAGTAGTGATCAACTTGGTAATTATCTTAATGCTGGTGATTGTTTATTAGAAGAAAAATGTTTAAGAAGGGACTATGATTGTTCAGATGCAGCTATTAATGCTATTGATAATGGTGTTGAAGCATCAACTAAGTTCCTTGAAGAAAATGATGCTTTACATGGTGGAACATTAATTGATTATATGACAGTAGGTCGTAAGACTCATGATAATTTATTCAACTTATGTAAAAACGGTCGTGCATTAGAAGAAGATGTTGACAACTTTAGAGATACAGTATATTTACCTGGTCTTAAAGTTTATGAATACTTAATTAATAATGGTGCGCTTGGCAATCAAAAAACATATAAATAAGATAGCAAAAACTATCTTATTTTTGTATAATAATATTGGTGAAATTATGGATGGAATATTAGTTGTAGATAAAGAGGAAAATTATACCAGTCGTGATGTTGTGAATATTATTAGTAAAAAGTTACAAACTAAGAAAGTAGGACATACTGGTACTTTAGATCCTATGGCCACAGGTGTACTTGTTGTTTTAATAGGTAAATATACTACTTTAGTTGAAAATATAACAGCATATGAAAAAACATATCAAGCAACAATAGAATTAGGACTTCTTACTGATACTTTGGATCGTACAGGGAATGTTTTAAAAGACGAGAATGTATATTTTAAAGAAGATGAAATTAAAGAAGTTTTAAATTCAATGGTAGGTTATTACGAGCAAGAAGTTCCTATATATTCTGCTGTTAAAGTAAATGGTAAGAAATTGTATGAATATGCGAGAAATGGTGAAAAAGTTACTTTACCAAAGAGAATGGTAAAAGTTTCTGAAATTGCATTATCTAGTAAAATAACATATAAAAACAATCATGTTATATTTGATATAGTTACGACGGTTTCTAAAGGAACATATATCAGGGCTTTAATAAATGATATAGCTAAAAAATTGAATACATATGGAACAATGAATAGTTTAAGAAGGATCAAACAAGGAGTCTTTGATATAAAAGATGCTTATAAATTAGAAGATATTTTGGAAGATAATTATGAATTTTATCCGCTGGAGAAATGTTTTAATACATATACAGTCGATGTCGATGATGATTTATATTTTAAAATAAAAAATGGTAGATCTTTACCTAATATTTATGGTCAATCAGAAGTTTTGTTTAAATATAATAATAAAATAATTGCTTTATATAAAGACGAAAATAACACATTAAAAATGTGGAAATATTTAATTTAGGCTTGCAAAATAAATAATTTCATGTATAATTAATGTAGTACTTATGCGTGGAGAAAAGAATCCTTGACTTTTTTCTAGGAATAAGCGAATTATTAAGAGAGGAGAAAATAAAATGGCTTTAACAAAAGAAAGAAAATCTGAAATCGTTAGAGAATACGCACGTAATAATAAAGATACAGGTTCAACTGAAATTCAAGTAGCAATTTTAACTGAAGAAATTAACCAATTAACTGCTCATTTGAAAGAACATACTCATGATTATCATTCACGTCGTGGACTTTTAAAGAAAGTAGGACAACGTCGTAGTTTACTTGATTATTTATTAAAAGAAGATGTTAAAAGATATCGTGAATTAATCAAGAAATTAGGATTAAGAAAATAATTTATATAGGTAAGCACTCTTTTTTGAGTGCTTTTTTAGAGATTTGGAGGAGTTATGAAAAGTACATTTCATTATAATTTTAGAGGAAGAGAAATTATAGTAGAAACTGGTGAACTTGCTAAACAAGCTCATGGTTCTGTTTTAGTACGTTATGGTGATACAGTCGTTTTAACAACAGCTGTTGTTTCTAAAACTGCTAATATTTTATCTGATTTCTTTCCACTTATGGTTTTATATCAAGAAAAACTATATTCTGTTGGTAAAATACCGGGGGGATTTATTAAAAGAGAAGGCCGTCCTACTGATGCCGCAACATTAGCAGCTCGTATGATTGATCGTCCAATGCGTCCATTATTTCCAGAAAACTTTAGAAATGAAGTTCAAGTAGTTAATACAATTTTATCAGTTGATACTGATAATTCACCTGAATTGACTGCTATGCTTGGTTCTTCACTTGCTACTTCAATTAGTAAAATTCCATTTGATGGTCCAATTGCTGGAGTAAAAGTTGGTCGTGTTAATGGTAAATTTATTATTAATCCAACACCAGCAGAATTAGAAGAATCAGATATTGATTTAACAGTAGCTGGTACTAAAAATGCTATTAACATGGTAGAAGCTGGTTCTAAAGAAGTATCTGAAGAAGACATGTTAGAAGCTTTAATGTTTGGTCATGAAGCTGTAAAAGAACTTTGTGAATTTGAAGAAACAATTATTGCTGCAGTTGGTGTTCCTAAAATGGAATATGAACATTTAGAAATTGAAGAAAGTCTACGTAATGAGATATATGATCTTGCAAGTACTAAATTAGATGCTGCTATGCGCATTAAAGAAAAATTAGAAAAATATGCAGCTATAGATCAAGTTAAAGAAGACGTTGTTAATAAATATACTTTAGAAAATGCTTCATTAAGCAAAGAAGAGCTAGAAGTTTTATTAACTAAAGTTAAATTAGTTTTAGAATCAATCGAATATGAAATCTTTAGAAAAATTGTTGTTAATGAAAAAACACGTGCAGATGGTCGTAAAATGAACGAAATTAGACCACTTAGTGCCGCTATTGATCTTTTGCCACGTACTCATGGATCAGCTTTATTTACAAGAGGTGAAACTCAAGCATTAGCAGTAACAACATTAGGTGGCTTACATGAACATCAAATATTAGATGGTTTAAGTTTAGAAGCTGAAAAACGTTTTATGTTACATTATAATTTCCCAGCTTTCTCAGTTGGAGAAACAGGACGTTATGGTAGCCCAGGACGTCGTGAAATCGGTCATGGTGCTTTAGGTGAAAGAGCTTTAGCTCAAGTAATGCCAAGTGAAGAAGAATTCCCTTATACTGTTCGTGTTGTATCCGAAATATTAGAATCTAATGGTTCGTCAAGTCAAGCAACAATTTGTGCAGGTTGTATGAGTTTAATGGCAGCTGGTGTTCCAATTAAAGCTCCTGTTGCTGGTATTGCGATGGGCTTAATAACAGCAGCTGATGGCAAGGATTATACTATTTTAACAGATATCCAAGGTATGGAAGATCACTTAGGTGATATGGATTTCAAAGTAGGTGGAACACGAAAAGGAATTTGTTCTTTACAAATGGATATTAAAATAAAAGGTATAACTAAAGAAATTTTAAAACAAGCTTTAGCTCAAGCTAAAGAAGCTCGTATGGAAATCTTAGATGTAATGGAAGCAACTATTAAAGAACCACGTAAAGAAGTAAGTGAATATGCACCTAAAACTATGATATTTACAATTAATCCTAATAAGATTAAAGAAGTAATCGGTAAGGGCGGCGAAATGATTACTAAGATTATATGTGAAGCTTCTAATGTTGCAACAGTAAATGATATGAATGCTGTAAAAGTAGAATTAGAAGATGATGGTCGCGTAATTATTTATCATACTAATAAAGACATTATAAATAAAACAGCAGAAATGATTCAAGCAATAGCTCGTGAAGTTGAAGAAGGAAAAATATATTCTGGAAAAGTAGTAAAAGTTGAAGATTTTGGTTGTTTTGTTGAATTATGGCCAGGTTGTGAAGGCTTAGTACATGTATCACAACTAGCAACTGAAAGAGTTGAAAAACCAAGTGATGTTGTTAAGGTAGGCGATGAAATAATTGTAAAAGCAATGGGTTATGATAAAAAAGGACGTTTAAATTTATCACGAAAAGAAGTTTTTAAAGAAAATAAACCAAAAGACAATGAAAAAGAAAGCGATTAAAGCTTTCTTTTTTGAATACGCGGATATTCAATTATATATTGACATAAAATAAAAAAATTATGCAATAAAAATAATGAGCTATTGAATATCTTACCAATATGTGCTAGTATATTTATAGTGAGGTAATAAGATGAAAAGAATAAAAAAGATGTTATTGATTGTGCCAATAATATTTTTAACTAATATAAAGGCTGCTCCTTTAAATTCTTCTTTTGATGATGATAACTTCTACAATTGTATTGTTGTTAAACTTAATACAGATGGTTTCAATGGCGTGAATGACCGAATTAGTGAAAGTTATAAAGTTACAAGTGAAGAATTATTATCAATAAAAAAATTAGAATGTAATAATCAAGGAATTAATAGTGTAAAAGGTTTATCAGAAATTAAAAATATTGAAACTCTAAATTTGAGTGATAATAATATCACGACAATTGATTTAAAAAGTAATAGTAAATTACTTGACCTATTAATTTCTAATAACAAGTTATCCAGTATTGATATATCAAAAAACGCAACTATTACTAATTTGTATGTGAATGGTAATAGTTTAACTAACATAGATTTAACTAACAACAAAGAATTATTAGTAGTAAATTTAAACAATAATCGTTTGACATCTTTAGACTTATCAAACAATTCTAAATTAATTGATTTAAAGGCTAGTCAAAGTGCTTTTCAAAATATATCAAAGGTAGTTTTTAAAGGTCAATCAAAAGACTTTAGCACAGTAATTTCCTGGCCTAAAGAATTAAATGAAACAATGAAGAAATGGCAAAACCCTATGTGGCTTACAAAAAATGCTAATTTAGCAACTGTAAGTCAAAAAGGGACAGTAATTGCTACAAATGAAGGCAGAGTAAATATTGAATCTACAGTGGATGGGGTTTATTCTATTGTTTTTGACACATCTATAGCTGGTATTAAAAGCGATAAATATAATATTGATGACACTAATGAAAAAATTGATTTAAATGATAAAAGCATTGCTACGATTTTAAAAAATATTACAGCAACAAATTGCAGTTTAATGGTTTATAATCTAAATAATAAATATGTCCAAAGTGGTGATATTCAAAACAATTACAAATTAAAAGTTCTTAATGGTAGTGAAGTTTTAAAAACATATACTTTAAATTATGTTGCTGAAGTGGCAAATAATGATTTAGAAAGCTTAGAAATTAAGAATTATACAATTGATTTTGATGCTAGTAAAACATCATATACGATAATTGTAGAAAACGATATAGAAGCAGTAGAAGTTTTAGCTAAAGCGGCTGTGGCAGGTGCTAAAGTCGAAATAAAAGGCAATGAAAAGTTAGAAGTTGGTAGTAATACAGTTACAATTACGGTTACAGGTAGTGATAAAACAACTAAAACATATACAGTAAATGTAATTAGAAAATCTAAAGAAGGCGAAACTGAAGTTTCTAAAACCGTAATATATTTAGAAGAATTAACAGTTGATAATTATCAATTAAACTTTGATAAAAATATTACAACATATAAATTAAAAATAGCCGATGACTTAAAGAAGTTAGTTATTAAAGCAAAAGCTAATGATGATCAAGCAACTATTGAAGTTATAGGCAATAGTGATTTACATAATGGTAGTGAGGTAAAGGTTAAAGTTACAGCTTTGGATGGTACAAGTGAAACATATACCATAGTAATTGAAAAAAATAAGGCTGATATTTCTAATATAATAGTTATCGCATTAGAACTTTTAGCTTTAGGATTACTTATTGTATTATGTATTATTTTAATTAATAAACATAATAGAAAAAAGAAAAAAGAAAAAAATACTAGTAAAAAAGAAACTAAAAATAAAGAAGTTAAACAAGAAGTAGCAAAAGAAGAAAATAAGTCTAGTGCAAAAAAAGTCGATTTAACAGTAAGTGACACTAAGGTTTATGTTCATCATAAAGATCGTACAAAAGATGAATCATATTTAGAAAAAACAATTCGCTTTAGAAGAGTTTGCCCACATTGTGGAACAGTTAATGTTTTAACTAATGAAAATTGCTATTTATGTGGTGAAAAATTAGATGATATAAAATAAGATAAGATCAATTTCTTATCTTTTTTGGTTATAATTACCAATTATAATATTTGAATTCAAAGCAACAATAATAGTAAGGAAGTGATAATTTTGAAAAAAATTTTATGTTCTTTAATAGCCTTATTTGCCTTTAATCCCATGATTTTGGCTTATTCAAACTATATCTATGCCGGCGGGGAATCAGTTGGTATTAATTTGGAAAGTAATTCTATTTTAATAATGGGAACATATAGTATAAATGGAACTAATAATGGTAAAGAAGCTGGTTTAAGAGTTGGGGATAAAATTGTTGCAATTGATGGGGAAGAAGTAGCTAACATCAGTGATTTAACTAAAAAAATACAAAACAAAACCAATGTATCAGTAGAATTTAAAAGAAAAAATGAAGTTTTAAAAACAAACTTAAAAATAGGTTATGAAGATGGAATATATAAAACAGGATTATACGTTAAAGATAGCATTATGGGAATTGGAACACTTACATATATTGATCCTGGAACTAATATATTTGGTTGTTTAGGTCATGAAATAACTGAAAAAACAACACGTTCTCTTTTTGAAGCGAGTGCAGGTAATATTTTTAAATCTAAAGTAACCGGGATTGTAAAAAGTAAAAGTGGTGCACCTGGTGAAAAAGTTGCAAATTTTGATCAAGAAGTAACATATGGTAATATCAAGGAAAATACTAAAAAAGGTGTTTTTGGTCAATATACTAAAGATGTACTTGCTAAAAAAATGTACCGTGTAAGTGATGATGTAAAAACTGGTGAAGCAAGTATTTTAACAGTTTTGAATAATGAAAAAGTTGAAAAATTTTCAATTGAAATCTTAAAAGTTGATAAGAAAAATGAAACTAAAAATATTTTATTTAAAATAACTGATTCACGTCTTTTAAGCAAAACTAATGGTATTGTTCAAGGAATGAGTGGTTCTCCAATTATTCAAGGTGATAATATTGTTGGAGCTGTAACACACGTAGTTATTGATAAACCAGATCATGGTTATGGTATTTTTATAACTACAATGTTAAAAGAAGGCGAAAATTAATGACATGAAAACTGACAATGTCAGTTTTTTTATGTATTTATTTTTTTTATTATGTTATAATTATCTTGGTGAAGTATATGAAAAAGATATTTTTCTTTATAATCCTTTTTTCTTTATTACCAGTTAAAGCTTTAACTAATAATCAAGCGTCAGATTTAACATTTTTTACAACAAAATTTATAGAAAATGGTAATAAAAAAATCAATCAAAATTCTATATTTAAATACGATTTTGAAAATCGGATAACTGGTTATCATAATCAGCTTAATCAAGAATATTGGTGTTTTGATAATAGTAGTTTTATTAGCTTTATATACTATCAAACTTTGGGTTTAACCTTAACTAAAAAAAGAACTAATGAAATTGATAGTTATAGTGGTCTGATTAAACTAGATTACAATGCTGAACCTTACCAATTAGATGATTTTAAAAAAGATAAATATCGCTTTACTTACATTGTTAAAAATAAAAATATCGATTTAAGTTTATTAAAAAAAGCCGATTTAATTATAATTGATACAAATATAATGCTTTATCTCGGTGATAATAAAGTTGCTTATTTTAGTCAAGAAGGCGCTGTTATTGAAGAAATAACTAGTCAAAAAGGCGATGTTATTAGACTAAAAGATACTGCTATTGATCCTGATAAAGAAGTTAATTTGAAAGTCAATTGGGGACTTGAAACCGAAGATTTTAATATTTTAAAAACTAGTAATGATAAACCAGTTATTATTGTTAAAAAAAGTGATGACTGGGTAACTAAAATGAATTTAACATTTAACATAACTGATCATGATGGAATATATAGTTATACCTTTAATGATGAAGAAATATTATTGAGTGGTAAAGTAAGTAGTATTACTAAAGAGATAACTGAAAATGGCACTTATACAATAAGTGTAAAAGATGTCTTGGGTAATATTAGTAAAGAAGAAGTAACTATAACTACCATTGATACAAATCCTCCAGTAATCGAGGATATTACAGTAACACCATCTAAAGGGTACGCAACCATAACGATAAAAGCCAAAGACTTAGAATCAGGTTTAGATTCAAGTCCTTATTCAATCAACTCTAAAGATTGGTTCGCGAAAACTTCTTATGATGTAAACTATGAAGGTGACGTTAAAGTCTATGTAAAAGACAAAGCCGGAAATATAAGTGTTAAAACTGTTTCAGTTAAAATAAATGATCCCATTGAACCAAAAATAGAAAACATTATTATTGGTCAAGAGGAAGAGAATGGAACAAAAGTTATAATTTCCTTTAATGTAGCTGGTACAAAACAGCTAGCCATTTTTAAAAGCGAAAGCGACTTAGAATGGATTAAAGTTGAAGGAGAATACATAACTTACTTAAAACCTGGTACTTATTCTGTTTGGTTAAAAGATAATAATATGAATGTTGTTGATAAAAAAACAATTACTATTAAATCAAGTAATAATTTATATTTATTATGGATTGTTCCTATTATACTAATAGGAGCTAGTTGCTTTTTGTTTGTTAGTTATAAAAATAATAAAATTTAAGGGAGAAAAAATGGAAAATAATCAGCTTATAAATAGAATTAATAATTTAATAATGACGGAAGATCATTTTGAAGAAAACGATATATCTTTAGATAAATTTATAACGTTTGTAAATTGGATAAATAATCAAAAAAGAAAAAAATTAAAAGAAATATTAAAAAAAGTAAATAATAAATTAGGGAAAAATTTCGCCTTTTTTGACTACCGAGCTACTGCTATTTCTTATCAAGATAATATTGAATTAACTTTAGAATATAACGTTGTTAAAGAAAAAGTTATAATTTCTAAAGATTTTAAAATTAATTCTAAAATAAAAAATGCTGATTTACTTTTGAATTTATTATTAGATGAATTTAAAGAATTAATTGCAACTTTTGATAATTATAATCTAGGAAAATTAAAAATAAAATTTTCTTATGATGATCTAAATATTTTAATTAATAAAGAACAAATAGAAGTATCTGCTTATAAATCCCCACATTGGATTACTATGGGATCAGCATTTGTTCTAGTTTATAATTTTATGACAGCAAAATTTGAATATAAAGTTGATCATATAGATTTAGAAACATCACTTAAAAATCAAGAACTTTTACTATTTAAGAAAATAAGTTTTAAAGATGATCTTTTGGATTCTAACATTAAAAAATTATATGCTGAATCACTAATAATAAGTGAACCCCCTAAAGAATCATTGTTAACAAAAATTAAACTGTTTTTGACAAAAAGGATGAAATAACTTTCATTCTTTTTTTTAAGATGTTATAATTAATCTAGGTGAATCATATGGAATATGATAATGCAACCATTATTTTGGGTAAAGAATTATATAACAAATTAGTTTTAAAAAAAGACATTATAGTTACTTCCAATTTAATCACAAAAGAAATTTCTAAACAATTATTAAGTCAATTTGCACTTGATAATGATTTTTATAGTGTTTTAATAGATGCAATTAAATTTAAAAAACCTGTTTCTTTAGTGTTACACCTTAATAATGAATTAATGGCTCAAGAGAGTTATTCTGTTACCACAATAATTGAAGGTTTAAGGTATTTAAGTGAAACTTCATTAAAGAATGATATTGAGCTTAAACATAAAATCAAATATTTGTTAAAAATAAGTGATTTTAATACTTATGTTTCTAAAAATGGAAAAATAATAAAAGAATATGGGATTGATAAAAAAATAGTGAAACTTTCTATCCAAGAAATTGTTGATGGAGCTATAGACTTTTTTACAAATGAAAACAAAATATATGATTTAAAAATCGAAGAGTTTATTTTTATATTGAAATCATTTATAAATGAAGAACAAATATTTAATAATTATATTTGTTCTAATGAATTTGTTAAAATTTGTAATAATTTAATAAATACTTATGATACCGAAGCTATTAATAAATTTCTTGATTCTAAAAAAATAGATGCTAGTTTAAATGAAAAACTAGAAGTTGAAATTGAAAAATTAATACCTAAAAATTGTCAAAGACTAGAAAAAATTATCTATATTTATTATTATTTATTTAGTAATTTAAATTATGACATTGAAGCTTCTTTGCTTTCATCATGTGTTAAAAATCATCAAAATTTATCTAGAATTTCTGAAATTAATTTTAATAATAATTATGTTAATGAAAATGAATTTAATTATATTTTTATGCTATTTTTAAAGAAAAATCATGTTAATTTTGATTATACTGATAAATATATTTCTTTTCGTATTAATAAATATTTAATCAAAGTTAAAACAATCGAAGAAATTAAAGATAAAATATTAGATAACATTAGATTATTAAATAAAAATAAAACAACTATTGATCAATTTAAAAAAATATTAAACAAAGTAAATTTAAAAATATATTTTGATCTTTTAAATCAAAGAACTAAAGAATTATCTTTTAATGATTCTTTGGTTACTTATAGAATTAATTCTAGTCATAATAACTTGGAATTTAATCGTAAGTTTAAATTATTTTTACAATCTTTAAAAAACATTAAAGAAGAACAATGGATCGGTTATATAAATAATTTAAAAAAGATTTTTTTTGATAAAAAAGATTTAAATGCTAATATTTCTTTTGCTTTAATGTCTAATAGAAATAATCTTATAATTGTTGCGGTTATTAATAAAACTAATTTAAATTTGTACAATTCTAATTTATATTACGTTTTTGACTTTCCTAAAAAAATGCATGTTTATACATTGACAGAAATAAGAAGAGAAATGTTTAAAAGTAATATTTTTTATATTAAAGGCACTAAAGATTCTTTAATTGGAATAGAAAGAAGCAATGTATGAAAGAACTTAGAGAAAGAAATATAGAGCTAATAAAAAAGTATGAATCTGATGCTATAAAACTTAATCGTCAATATTTAATTGCTAATCTATTAAAAAAAGATGATTGTTTTTTTGAACTGCAAGTAGAAGATGCTTTAAATTTAATAAAAGATTTAGAATATAGTAATGTAGAAGAAATATATTTAAAACTTATTTCTTATGATAATTATGTTAGGAGTTGAAAGAAATGAATTTTTATAATAAAAGTGTTAAGGAAGTAATAAAAGAAGTTAATAGTAATATTAAAGGATTAAATGATGATGAAGTAGAATTGCGTAGTAAAAATGGAAAAAATAAGCTAGTCGAAGTTAAAAAACGTGCTAAAATTTTGAAGTTTTTTGATCAATTTAAAGATATAATGATCATTATTTTGATCATTGCTGCCATTTTTTCTTTTTTTAATGCTATTGCTAATAACGAATCATTTGTTGAACCAATTATAATTATTGCAATTGTTATATTAAATGCTTTAATGGGTTTTATTCAAGAAGAGAAAGCTGATCAAGCCGTAGCTGCTTTAAAAGAAATGCAAGTAAGTAGTGTTCGTGTTCGTCGAAATGATAATGTTTTTATCGTTAATAGTGAAGATATTGTTGTTGGGGATATTATTCTTTTGGAAGCGGGTGATAAAGTACCAGCTGATGCCCGCTTAATTGAAACTATTAGTTTAAAAGTAGATGAAAGTTCCTTAACTGGAGAATCATTACCTGTAATAAAGAATACTAGTGCTTTAGAACGTGAAGTTCCTTTATCTGAAAGAAATAATATGATTTATTCCGGTACTAGTGTTGTATATGGTAAATGTGAAGCTGTAGTAGTAGCTATTGGCATGAATACAGAGTTTGGTTTAATTGCTAAAAGCTTAAATCAAGCGAATGAAGAAACAACCCCTTTACAAAAAAAGATAAATGAAATAAGTAAATATATTTCAATAATTATTTTTGTGGTTATTTTTGTAATGCTTTTAATTGGGATTTTAAAGGGTATGCAAATAGATGATGTAGTAATGCTTGCAATTTCATTAGCGGTGGCGGCCATTCCTGAAGGTTTACCAGCAGTTATAACAGTTATTTTATCACTTGGAATAAGCTCGCTTGCTAGAAAAAAAGCTATTGTAAGACGTTTATCATCAGTAGAAACCTTGGGATGTACTGAAGTTATTTGTTCAGATAAGACAGGAACTATAACTGAAAATAAGATGACTATTCGCGAAACTTATTTTAATTTCGATTTATTTGAAGAAAATGGTATGCAAGATAAGACTTTTCTTGAATTGATGACTTTAAATAATGATGTAGTTAAAAACGGCAATGAATATATTGGGGATCCTACGGAGATTGCTATTTATAATTATTGTGAAAAAAGTGTTGATATTCATGAAATTACTTTAGAACATAAAAGAGTGGCAGAATTACCTTTTGATTCTGAACGAAAGATGATGACAACAATAAATGAATATGGTGATATAAATCGAGCAATTACTAAGGGTAGTTTTGATTCTTTAATAAAGTGCTGTAGTCATATTTTAGTTGATCATCAGGTTCGTGAATTAACCGAAGCTGATAAGAAAAAATTATTAAAAGCTGAACATGATGAAGCCAATAAAGCTTATCGTGTGTTAGCTTTTGCTTATAAAGATTTAGAACTTGAATTTACTTTAAATGAAGAGATCGAGAATGATTTAATTTTTGTTGGAATGGTTTCAATGATTGATCCACCACGAAGTGATGTAAAAGAAGCTATTGCTTTATGCAAAAGTGCTCATATTAGACCGATTATGATTACAGGTGATAGTTTAACAACAGCTAGTGCTATTGCTCGTGAAATCGGGATTATTGACTCCCCTGGAGAAGCTATAACAGGTCAAGAGCTTGATAATTTAAGTAAGTCAGAACTTCGTAAAGCAGTTTTAAAATATAAAGTGTTTGCACGTGTTAGTCCAATGAATAAGTTGGCAATCGTTAATGCTTTAAAGCAAAATAATAAAATAGTTGCCATGACCGGTGATGGTGTTAATGATGCTCCTGCTTTAAAAGCTGCTAATATTGGGGTTGGAATGGGTATAACTGGAACGGAAGTTTCTAAAAATGTATCTGATATAATTCTTTCTGATGATTCATTTTCAACAATAGTTGTTGCTGTAAAAGAAGGGCGAAGAATATTTGATAATATTCGTAATGTTTTAGTTTATTTACTTACTTCTAATATAGCTGAAATTTTAATTGTTTTAATGGGAATTATTTTTGATTTTGAAATATTTTTACCAATTCAACTTTTATATATAAATTTAATTACAGATTCTATTCCAGCTATTGCTTTAGGCTTCGAAGAAGCGGATGAAGATATAATGAAAAGAGAAGTTAGAAAAAAAGATAGTTCATTCTTTACCCCGTTTCTATTATCAAAAATCATAATTAGTTCTGTTTTCAAAACAATTGTTGTTTTAATGGTATTTAACTTAGGTTTAGCTTATAGCTTAAATATTGCCAGAACAATGGCCTTTTTAAGCCTTGTTGTTTTAGAAATTCTTTATGCTTATTCTTGCCGTAATATTAAAAAAACTATATTTAATAAAAATATTTTGAGTAATAAATTTATGAATTATAGTATTATTGCTTTATTAGTTTTCCAAATTCTCGTTTTTATTACTCCAATTAGACATATATTTGATTTAGAACATCTAGCATTAGGTCAAGTATTAATTGCTGTAGGTACCCCAATAATTGTTCTAATAATTGATGAAATTTTCAAAAAAATAACACCTAAAATTTTTAAAGATTGAAAAGCAGTAAAATGCTTTTTTTCTTGCATTATAATTAATAATGTGTTAATATACAAAGGAAAAAGAAGGTATTATATGCACTGGAGTATATTAGAAATAAAGATTATGCAAGAAAGATTATTTTGGGAACTTGCCAAAGCAACTGATGAAACCAAAAGATGGGAAATAAAAGAAGATTTAGAATCTTTAAAGACAATGTTATCTCAATTAAAAAGGAAAAAAGATCGCTTTTTTCCAGTTGCTCCTATTGCTAATTATCAGAGAATTGAAGAAAATAAAAAATTTGTAAAGTTATATACACCATTACTTATAAATTCATTATATTTTATTGAAAAATTTGATTACTTATCGAAATATCCTTTAAAAAATACTAAAGTTAATTTTTTGACTCAAAAAAAATTACTTCAAGCTTTTTTTGAAAGCATTAATCTTGATGATTTCTATTCTAAAATGCTTGAAAATAACAGAATAGAAGTAGCTAGAAAGAAATATTTTATAACTGATGCTATAGGATTAACTATTCCAATTTTATCTTCAGAATTGCCTTTCATTTTCACGGTATTTGATAAGACAATAAAAACGTCTACTATTATTGCTCATGAACTTGGTCATGCTTATCAAAGTATTAATTGCATTAATTTAGAGCAAGAGCAAATATGTCTAGATAGTGTCACTACTGAAGTGTTTGCTAAATTTCTTGAGTACTTAATGATTGATTTTTTGAAAAAAACAGATTTTCATGATCAAGCTTATTTATTAGAAAAAAGCAAATTAAATTCTTTTATAGCAACATATGAACAATTCAATTATGGTAATTATTATAGTAGTGGTAAAAGATTAATTGCTAATAGCTTAATGTTTTATTTTATTAATGCTTATCGCCATAATCCTACTTTTGATCTTATAAAAGAATATAATCATGCTTTTCTCAAAGGCGAGGATATAAAATATATTAAGTGTATTCCTACATCAATACTTGCTTCTTCTATTTCTGATACTTATGAATCATTTTTAGCAAATTGTCCAAGAAAAAAATAGATTTATTTCTAGTACTATTAACTATGAGAATAGAGAATAAAAATCTATTCTTTTTTGTTATAGAATAAAATGATTTGACACAAATTTTAAAGGTGAAATAAAGGTTATATAGTATGGGCGATAGATGGCCGTGATTTTGAAATACCAAATATTATTAAAACAAAAACACGATAATTTAGAAAGAAAATGACAAAACAAAATTTGAAAAATATTAAGAATTTAGATTTATTCAACAATAAAAACAATGTACAAAATCATTAAAAAAACTAGAATGAAATAAAATTTCGATTCTAGTTTAAAAAAGTTTTTCCTTGAGTTAATAGTATTAAATATAATTCTATTTTTTTTCAATTTTTATTAATTTTGCATGGACAGCAATTTTTTCACTTTTTCCATAACAACTTGATAAAGTTAAAATTCGATCAGTATTATTAACCTTAGTATTAAAATTGTAAATACTGCGTTTAATTAACATTTGAATAAAAGCATCAAATTCCTCATTGGTAAAGTTAGTAACTAAATAATCAGATGTTGTTTTAATGTGATAAATACTAAAAACTTGCCACAAAGTATTTTCAGTTTCAGTTGAAATTTTGATAATAAAGTTTTCTTTGTTTTTTAGCCAGTCATTGTTTAATGTTTGTTTTAAACTTCCAAACATAGTTTTATCATGTCTATTATGACCATAAATAATTGAGTTACGATCATTAAAGTTTTTATTGCGATAATCCATAAATACCCAACCAGCTTCATTATAGCTTTTATCAAAACTATGATATAGATAATAACTATTATCTTTGGCTTGAACAAAAGGGTAGTTAATGTTTGTGCCTTTTACTTGAATCCAACCTTTGACACCACTATTAATTTCTTTTAAATTTTGAAAATCAACATTAATTAAGTCTTCTTTTATATAATCCCAGTAGGGATCATTTTTTTCAATATCATCGTTTGTAATTATTTCGGTATTAGAAGAATCACTGGTTTCTTCTATATTGACTAATTCATTAATTTCTTCAATCTTTCCTTTTGTTTTTTGATTAGCAATATTCCATTTAATTATGTTTATAATAGAGTAACTAAAAGCTAAAATAGAAGAAATTAAAATAACAATTATTAAAGTATGAATAAATCTTTTTTTCATTTTTTTTCACCAAGGTTATTATACCTTAAAAAATAAAATAAATATATTGTTTTTAACTAATTTAAGTAATATAATCTTATTAGGGAGTTGATAAAATGAAAAGTTTTAAAAATATTATTTGGGGTCTTATTTTAATTACTATTGGTGTTATATGGGGATTAAATGCTTTAGAAATAACTAAAATTAACATTTTCTTTGATGGTTGGTGGACTTTGTTTATTATAATTCCTTGCCTTGCTAATCTTTTTAAAGATACAGAAAAAACACCAAGTATAGTTGGTATAGTAATTGGTGTTTTATTACTATTAGCAAGTCAAAATGTTTTTAGTTTTGATATGTTATTTAAAATTGCTTTACCACTTATGTTAGTTATGATCGGTTTTTCTTTCTTGTTTAAAGATTTTTTCAATAAAAAATTTAATGAAAGTATTAAAAAACTAGACAATAATTCTAAAGTTTGCTGCGCTACTTTCAGTGGTCAAAAGTTAAATATTACTGATGAATTTAAAGGTATGGATCTAGAAGCGATCTTTGGTGGTATTGATTGTCATTTAGAAAAAGCTAAAATTAATGATGATGTATTAATTAAAGCATCAGCAATCTTTGGTGGTATCGATATTTTTGTACCTGAAGGATACAATGTTAAAGTAGAATCAACATCAATATTTGGTGGCGTTGATAATAAAAAAATGACTTTTAATGAAAAAAATAAAACAATTTATATAAAAGCTGTATGTATATTTGGTGGTGTTGATATCAAATGAGTGCTAGCCAGAAAGTAATAAAATATTCAGCAATTGCTTTAGCTTTTTTAATTATTTTTTCCATTTTTACATGCTTAGTTTCTTTTATATTATCGATAACTTCTTCAATAAAAAAAGAAGATGAAATTAAAGAAATAAACATTAAAAATAACTATAAAAATTTAACTATCAACTTACGTGCTACTAGTTTGACTATAAAAAAAGGAGAAAAGTTTAAGGTTTCATCAAATAATGATAAAATTACTATTAAACAAAGTGATGATTCTTTAACAATAAAAGAAACTAAAACTAACTTTAATTTTAAAGAAAAATTAGAATTAATTATATATATTCCTGATGACTACGTTTTTGATGATGTTTCTATTAAAAATGGAGCCGGTAAGATCGATATAACTGAATTAAATTCTCAAGAACTTTCTTTAGAACTAGGAGCTGGAAGTACTATATTAAAAAATGTTAATATTTTAAAAGAAACAAAAATTGAATGTGGTGCTGGTTCCTTTAAAATCTTGAGTGGCAATATCAATAATTTAGATCTTGACCTGGGTGTTGGTAAAACTAGCATTTCAGCTAAAATAACTGGAAATAGTAAAATAGATTCGGGTATTGGCAGTTTAGATTTAAATCTTGATGGTGTAAAAAATGACTATAAACTAAAATTGAAAAAAGGTTTAGGTTCTATTTCTATTGATGGGGCATCATTTAATGAATCTTTGTTTGGTGAAGGAACTAATTACATTGATATTGATGGTGGTATTGGTAGTATCAATATTGCATTTAAAAATGAAGAAATTTAATTCTTCATTTTTTTGTCAATTCATATAATTTAGTATGAATGATGATTTTGAATTAAAAAGGTTAAAGTTTGAAGATTTTATTTGGTTAGTATTTGGAATACTATGTTTTATTAATATCAGAGGGGATTATGATGAAAGACTTTATATAAAAAATAAAGATCAAAAAGTTAAAAGAGAAGCTAACTTAATTTTTGAAACAACTTTAACTATTACTTTTTTAATATATTTATATTTTTTTACAAGAAACTATTATGCTTTAAAAAAAGCTAGTGCCAAGGAAAAAAGATTGTATGAAATAAAACTAACTGGTAGTTTATTTCTAATTGTTGGCATTATTTGTTTACTTTATTTTCAAAAAAATCAAAAAGGTTTTGAAGGATCACCAGCATTATAGAAAGAAGTCACTCCAAGGATCTTTAAGTTTTAATCTTTTTTCAAAATTTTCAATTGTTATTTGATTAGGTTTAACTTTATTTAGTTCATTCCATTTTATCGGGCATGAAATAGCACATTCTTCATTTAAACGTAAAGAGTAGGGAGCAACAATTGTTCCTTCTTTTTTGTTGCGTAAATAATCTAAAAATATTTTATTTTTACGCATTTTTTTACGAATATTAAGAGTAAATAAATCAGGATATTTTTGAACTACGACTTTAGCAATATTTAAAGCTATCTCTTCAAGTTCTTCAAAGTTTTTACAATTTAAAGGAATAAAAATATGATATCCTTTTTTACCACTGGTTTTTAAATAAGATTTTAGTTTAAAGTGATCAAGAACTTTTTTAAATAATTTTATACTATTTCTTAATGTATTAAGATTTAAATTTTGATCAGGATCAAAATCAAAAACAAGAATGTTTGGTTGATTGTTAATAGGAGCACACCAAATATGAAATTCGTAGCTATTGTAATTTACTTCTTCTAATAAACCTTCTTTATTTTTAATATAATAATAGTCTTTTTTAGCACCATTTTTATCTTTTACTTTTTTTACACCTAAATTTTTACTTTTAGTATTTAAATGTTTCATATAAAAATGTTCTTTATTTATACCATTTGGACATCTAACAGTACTAATTAGTCTTTTTGAAAGAAATGGTTCCATTCTTTCATAGATCGAACTATAATAATTTATAATTTTTTCTTTACCAATTTTTTTCTTAGGATAAATTATTTTATCTGGACTAGAAATAACAATATTGTTCTTTATTTCTTCAAATGTTCTATTCGTTTTTATACTACGATCATAAATAATATTTTCATCAACATATTGATCATTTTCTTTTATAATTAAAAAGTTTTCTTTAAATTTTACTAATGTCCATATACCTTTTAATCTACTACCATTGATTTTAAATTTAAAACCATTGTTAAAATCAATTTTATTAACATTAGTCCAAGTTCCTTTATCCCATAACATTACAATTCCAGCCCCATATTCGCCTTTAGCAATCGTACCCTCAAAGTTTCTATAACTTAGAGGATGATCTTCAACTCTGATTGCTAATCTTTTATCATGAGGATTTAAAGAAAGATTTTTAGGAACTGCAAAAGAAACAAGAACACCATTATATTCTAGTCTAAAATCAAAGTGATCTTTTCTAGCTAAATGATGTTGAATAATATATCGCCATTTTTTACTTGTTTTAGCAATTTTACCAACAGGTTCTTTAGTTTTTTTAAAATTTCTTTTTTTATTATATTCTTCTAACATGTTTCACCTCGAAAAATAGGATGTCTTAATTTATTACTATTAGTTTTTTCTAAATAAGCAATTTTACACTTTAAAATAGGTTTTATAAATATTCCATTATTACTATAATTAATAAAAGGATTTTTAATTTTATTTAATGATTTGATTTTAGTTATAATTTGATCACTTTTATTAACAACAACTTTTCCTAGATAAATAAAATTATCATTTATGAATTCACCTATTAAAAGACTATAAGTTGTCTTATTTTTAATATATCCTCCAATATAAAATGTATTTTCATGAATATTTTTAACTTTAATAAAGTCATCAGTTCTTTCATTAATATGATAAAAGCCATTTTTATTTTTTATGACAATTCCTTCAAGATTTAATTTTTGAACTTTTTTAAATAATTCTTTGCCTTTTTCTTCAACAAATTTAACTTTTATAAAAAAATCATTATCAGCATATTTATTTAATATTTTCTTTCTTGTAATTAATGGTAAATTAGTTAAATCTTTATTTTCATATATAATGTCAAATGCCATAAAAATAGCTTCATGATCTTTTAAGGCTGCAAAAGAAGGCTTGCCATTTTTTAAAGCAATAATTTCTCCATCGAAAATAACATCAGTTTTTGTTTTATAAACAATATTAGAAAATTTATTGGTTAAATTGTTTTGATTTCGACTTTGCAAATAACATTCACTTTTATTTACAAACATTAAAGCTCTTATTCCATCAAATTTTAATTCATAAATGTAATCTTTAGAATTAAAAGGCTCTTTTATTTCTAATAATTCCATTGGTTTAAAGTTACGCATTTTAAATAAATTCATTTTTTTAAACTTTTCTCTAAAGCTTCCATTAAATTGGTAATTTGCTTTTTACTTTTACTTTTAGGAACTTTTATTTTATTACCTTTTAATTTATTCTCGATAGCTTTCTTAATATTATTTTGGTATTCATCTTTATACTTTTCTGGTTCAAATGGTGTTTTTAAACCATCAATTATTTTTAAAGCTAATTCTAATTCTTTACTATTTACCTTGGCATCATTTTTGCTTTCACTGATATTGACTTCTTCTTCAAAATAAAGAGTTGTCATGATTATTTTTTGGTTCAAAAATCTTAAGATACAATAATAAAATTTAGAAGTAATTACTGTTTTAGCAATAGCTACCAATTTACTTTGCTTTAATGCTTCAACAAACAAATTATATGCTTTACTTTTATTAGGAGGTTCTAAAATATAACTTTTTTCAAAATAAGTTGGATCAATTTCTTTTAAAGGAACAAAAGCAACAATTTCTATTTCTTTAGTTTGAGTAGGCTTTAAAGCTGAAAGTTCATCTTTATCAAAAAAAACATAATTATCTTTTTGGTATTCATAGCCTTTTATAATGTTTTTTTCTTTAACTTCAACTTTACAATGTTTGCAATATTTTATATAACTAATTCTTTGCTTACACTTTTCATGTAATTGATTAAACTGTGTATCATTATTTTGAATAACTGGTTTCATAACTATAGGAATATTTACTAAACCAAATGTTATGGCACTATGCATAAAATCACCTATAAATATTATTTCAATTTAAAAATATTTTATTAGTAATGTTGGATTATTTTTTTTATTTTTGTATAATAGCATATTAGAGGTGAATATATGCTTAAAAAATATTTACAAGATGATTCTAAAATATTGACTTTAGATGGTAATCAAATGTTTGATTTTCAACCATTTAATTTATATAGTGATCCGGAAGCATTAGCTCAAGCATATAAAATCAGTGAAGAAACAGGTGTTCCTGTTAAATTTATATATGATCCGCCTTTTAATCATTTACAAAATTGGTTTAAAAAAGGATCTACTTGGTACTATTTTAAAAGTGACGCTCTCATTTATATTTTAAATGAACTTGTTGGCGAAAAAATATCTGAGTATTTTGCTTTAGAAACAGCTCATTACCAACTATCTCGAATTAATTTTAATATGTTTAATAAGTACGGAATAGCTTCTGCTAATTTTTGTAGTCCTTCAAATGAATATAAAAGGATTACTGATTTAAATTTTTCTCATTCTGATGAATTTGATTGGCTTGATAATATTAAAGTCTTATGTAAAAATAATGATGAATATAAAAGGCTTCTTTTAGACTTGAAAAAACTTTTTATAAGAGATTTTATGAGTAGGGAAAGAGACCGCAATATAAGTAATTTCTTATTTAAAATAAATGCAAATGGTGTAAGATTAGCACCTTTATTTGATTATGAAGGATCATTCTTTGGTGATGTTGATTATTATTTTAATCCTTTAGGAACATTAGATATCAATAATTTAAATACATGTAATCTTTTAAAACATGATCAAGATTTTCAAATGTTATTAGAAAAAATTATGAATTTTAATATTGGAAAAAGCCTTGAAATTATTGAAGAAGAAAACAACTTTCATATTCCAATCGAGTTTAAAGAGTATTATAAACAACAAATATTTAAAACCAAAGAATTAGTTTTAAAAAAGATCTTTTGATCTTTTTTATTGACTTTTAATAACAAAAAATATACAATATTATTGTATTAATCAAGTAATACAATGGAGGATATATGAACACGAATTTTGATAATAATATACCAATTTATCTACAATTATTAGAATATGTCAAAACATATATTATTTCTGGTCAAATTAAAAGTGGCGAAAAGCTTCCATCAGTTCGTGAATTTGCCAATATGTTTAAAGTTAATCCTAATACAATGCAAAAGGCCTTAGTTGAATTAGAAGAACAAAAACTTATTTATACTGAACGAACTAATGGAAAATATGTTACTAAAGACGAGAAAATAATAGCAAAGCTAAAAGAAGAATATGCTCGAGATATTACTTCTAAATATTTTGAAAATATGTATAAAATTGGTTTTACTCAAGATGAAGTGCTTAAATATCTTTTAGAAAGGAATTAGAATATGGATTTGTTAGAAATAAATCATTTATATAAAAGCTATGATTCTAAAAATGTTTTATGTGATATTAATTTAAAAGTAAAACAAGGTAAAATCATTGGCCTTTTGGGTAAGAATGGTACTGGTAAATCTACTTTAATAAAACTAATCAATGACTTATTGGTGCCAGATAAAGGTAACATTAAAGTTAATGGTAAAGCTATTGGAGTTGAAAGCAAAAAAATTATTTCTTATTTACCAGAAAGAACATATTTAAATAAAAACATGACAGTTTTAGAAGTAATTAACTATTTTAGAGATTTTTATGATAACTTTGATTCTGCTAAAGCTATAAAATTATTACAAGATTTAAAATTAGATGTTAATCAAAAATTATCCAAAATGAGCAAAGGTATGCAAGAAAAAGTTCAATTAGTTTTAGTAATGTCAAGAAAAGCTAAACTATACATTTTAGATGAACCATTAGGTGGAGTAGATCCAGCAACTAGAGATTATATTTTAGACACGATTTTAAATAATTTTTCTGATGATGCAAGTATTATTATTTCAACTCATTTAATAAGCGATATCGAAAGAATTTTAGATGAAGTAATATTTATAGATAATGGCAAAATAATCATTCAAAGTGATGCTGATAATTTAAGAAATAAAGAAAAAAAGAGTATTGATGAAATTTTTAGGGAGATGTTTAAATGCTAAAGAAACTTTTAAAATATGATTTAAAAAATATGTTTAAATTTATCAGTATTTTTTATTTATTAGCTATTTTCTTTGCTATTTTAACTAGAATCTTTTTCAGTTTAGAACAAACATTAATTATAAAAATAATTAGTCAAATATGTGTTGGTGCGATGTTTTCAATGATAGCTAGTAGTATTATAAATACTTTAATGCGTAGTTGGATTCGCTTTAAAGAAACTATTTATGGTGATGAATCATATCTTATTCATACTTTACCAGTAACGAAAAAAACTTTATTTGAATCAAAATTCATTATACATTTTTTAACTTTAACTTGTACCTTATTAGTTTCTTTGATAGCAATTTTTATTGCTTATTATTCTAAAGATAATATTAATCTTTTAAATAGTTTATTAAGCAATATTACTAGTAATTTAAATATTTCTAATAGTTTATTTATATTTGTTATTATTTTTATTTTAGCTTTAGAAATATTTGCAGGTTTAGAATCAGGAATATTGGGAATTATATTTGGTTATAAGAAAAGCAATAATAAAGTATTGTATTCTGTAATATTTGGTTTTTTAGTTTATATTTTAAGTCAATTATTTGTTTTACTTTCTTTATTTATTACTGGCTTATTTAATAAAAACGTCATGAATATTTTTACATCAAGTATTATTGACTTTAATACTATTAAAATTATCGTTATAATATCTATATTAGTATATATATTAATAATCGCGATGTTAAACTTTATTAGTGTTAAAGAACTTAAAAAAGGTGTTAATGTTATGTAAGGATTAATTTTTAAATTAGTCCTTTTTTGTTTGAATAACTTTTATGATAAAGTATTAAATAATAAATTATTTATAGTTTATAAAACTAGTATGTTGTTTCAATCTACTTTTTTCTTGTATATCAAAGCTTTAAAGTTTATAATAACAAAAAAAGGTGATGTAATGGGAAAATATTTATTTAATACAGAAAAATTATTAGAAATTGATGGAAGTAAAATAATTCGTTTTGATGAAAATATTTTTAAGATAAAAAAGGCAATTAATATAGTTAGTAAAGAAACAAATGTTCCTAAAAAATTTATCTTTAAACCACCATATAAATATTTTTTAGATCATTGGTTTAAAGTTGACAATGAATGGTATTTTTACAAAGGGTATCAAGTTTCAATGATGTTAATTAATGAACTATTGGGTGAAAAAGTATCAGAATATTTTGATCTTGAAACTATTCATTATCGTTTGGCTAAATTTAATTATCAAGGAAAATCTGAAATAGGTTTAGCTTCTAAAAGTTTTTGTCAAGCGGGCTTTAAGTATAAAAGAGCTCATGAATTACATTTAGAAGAAAAAGAAGATTTAAGTGTAGTTGAAACTATTAGAAAAATATGTAAAAATGATCAAGAATATAAAGCTTTGTTATTAGATATAAAGAAAATGTTTGTAAGAGATTTTATGTGCAGTGAAAATGATCGCCACGAAGGTAATTTTCTTTTCAAAATTAATGATTCAGGAATTAGATTAGCACCTCTTTTCGATTATGAGGATTCTTTTATTCAAAGCAATCCTTTGTGTTATCATAATTGGCTGGGATCTATTGAGCTTAATAGTTTTGCTTGTATTGAAACAATTCAAAAAGATCCTGAATGGCAAGAACTATTCGAAAAAGCTATGCAATTAAACATTCCTGCAATTATCGAAGAAATAAAAGATGAGAACCAACTTGTTATTCCTTTGGATTATACTAAATATTATATAGATAGTGTAGATTGTATAAAAAATCTTGTTAAAAGTAATAAATTAATAAAGTAGAAAAATCTTTGTTATTTTGTTATAATAATAAAGGTGATAAAGTGAAAAAGCTAATAATATTTATGATTTTTTTAGCGTTATGCGGGTGTAGTCAAAAAGAAGTTTCGGAACTTGATACTATAATAAAAGAAAATAATTATATTATAGTAGATGTAAGAACCAAAGAAGAATTTGCTAGTGGACATGTGGTAAATGCTATAAATATTCCATTAGATGACTTAGAAAGCACTACTTTTGATAAAACTAAAACAATTATTGTTTATTGCAAAAGTGGTAGAAGAAGTGCACTTGCTTATGAAAAATTAACATCCTTAGGTATTAAAGCTTTTGACTTAGGATCATATGATAGTATAACTTTAGGAAAGGAGTAAATATGGAAAGAGTATACCAAAAATTAGTTCGTGACAATATTCCTGATATAATATCTAAAAAAGGTGAGACACCTATAATACGTATTTTAAATGATACAGAATATCAAGAAGCATTAGAAAAAAAGTTATCTGAAGAACTAGAAGAAGTTTTAGCATCATCAGGGCAGGAAAGACTATTAGAATTAGCTGACATGTTAGAAGTAATAAGTGCTCTTGCTACTTTAGAAGATTCTAATTTGGATGAAGTTGTTGCTTTAGCATCAAAGAAAGCTAAGGAACGTGGAGCTTTTAAAGATAAAATCTTTTTAGAAAAAGTTATTGCAAAATAAAAAGACTTTAACTTGAAAGTCTTTTTTACCAAAAAATCTTATTTCTTTATTAGAAATAAGATTTTATTTTAATATTACAAATAAGCCTTATTCATTTCTTCAACATTTTTAGTAACTTTAAATTTACCTAATATGGCATTTTTAGCATTTAAATATACTTCAGTTGCAGCTGCTGAAAGGTTAACAAAATCTGTTGGGTATCCTTGAACACCTTTAGTGCTGTTAGAAATAAATTCTTTTGTAATGGCAAGAGCAATTTCACTTGCAATTCTTTCTTTTTCTTCCATATTACCCTCCTACGATTTAATAATAGCATATTTTCTGATATTATAAATTACACTTGACTTAATGTTTATTTGAAGCTATTAATTTATAAGTAATTTTACTAAGTTAAGGTATTCGTGTTATAATCCTGACTTTGACAGTTGTTGAATATAAAAAACTCCAAATTCCTTATATTTAAAGGCTTAATGGAGTTTTATTTTGTTTAAAAAAGTGCGTGTGTTTTTTATCTTGAAATTGTGTTAAAAATTTTTTTAATTTTTTTATAAGTTATTACCTCTGTATCAGTGTTGAAATTATATTTTTCATGTATAAAATCAGTTATATTTGTTCTTTCATATGACGGAATATAACCGTTTCCTTTTAACTCGGTTACATTCATATTTCTTAAAGTATCAAGGATTTCCTTTGTAGTATATTTATAATCTAATTTTTTTTCTAATATTCTATATATTAATAAAGCAATAAAACAAGTCATAAAGTGAGCTTTAATTATATCTTCACGAGATAGATTAACGGGCCTAGTTAGAAAAACAGATTTCATTATTCTAAATGATTCTTCAATTTCCCATCTACCTTTAGTTATTTTTAATATATCATCAATATTTCCAGTAAGATTAGTAGATAAAGCATAATATCCGTCATATTTTTCTTCCTCTTTGATTAAATCTTCATTTATTGAATATGTTTTTTCATTAGCTACTTCACCATTAGAAGTAGAATTTATTTCTTCAATAAATCTATTAGGATCATTTTGGTTTTTGCCTTTTCTAGTCACGTTGTTTAAATTTATGTTTTTCTTAGCTCTTTCAATTTGACTGTTTCTAATATTTCTATTATAGTCAAAATATTTAAAACAAAAAGTAACAATAGTATCTTGCTTAGCTGATTTAGTTTCAGTTTGAATAATTTTATAAAATAAAGAATCATAATATTTTTTTCTTAGATCTTCATTGTTTTCTATTTCTTCTAAATTATAAAGATGTTTTAAATCACCAGGAAGTCTCCAATCCTTTTTATCAAATACTTGTTCTTTGTATTCTTCTTTTAATTTTTTTAAAGACTGAGTAATAACAAAACCACGACCATCTTTAATGTTATATTTTTTTATATCATCCGAAGCAAGTCCTGCATCAGTACAAAGAATAACTTTAGTATCATCTAATTTAAAATCATTTATAATTTTAGATTCTTCAGGTATTAAAGCTTTTTGTTCATTTTGATTACCTGGATAAATATTAAATGATAAAGGAATACCATCACCATCCATAAATAATCCCATACCAATAAGTGGATTAGGTCTATGTTCTTTAGAAATACCATATCTTCTTAAGTCATCTTCTTCATCGATTTCAAAGAAGTAATTAGTACAATCATAATAAATTACTTTAGAATTTCTTTTAATTACATTTTTACTGTTAATAAATAAACTTTCTTGAATTAAATCTACATTATTAGCTATATAACTTAAAGCTCTATATTCATCATGTAATTTAAAAGTAGGTTGTTCAATAAAATTTTGACATTGTTTAAAAGTTTCTAATTTAGAAGAAGGATAAATAATTCTAGCAAAAACTAAATAAGATAAAACTTCATTTAAATCAAATTCAAATTTATAATTAGATTGAATTTTATTACAAATATCTTTAATTTTTAAATCGTTGTATAATTTTTCTAAAAATAAATATCCAATGTTAAAATTTCTTTTTTCTTTATTTATCCTTTTAGAAGAATTAAGTTCTAACTTTACCAATTCGTTTTTATCCTCAGAATTTAGATCATTTATATATTCTTTAATTTTTTCAATTGTATTATTCTTACCAAACCTATCTTCAACTTGATGTTGATTTCCTAGTTTCTCAAATATTTTAGTTGATCTTTTTCCATTTATATTAGTATAGTCTTTTATGATTGAATAATAAGAATAATTGTTTATAGTTCTAATATGTAATCTCATTTTATACCTTCTAACTGTGTATATTATACCACACATACGAATACGCACGCAAGCATAAAATGACAAAAAAACTAGATTTTTCAATATCTAGAGAGGATTTTTATAGTACAACTGTCAAACTAGGGCGATTTAATAATAGCATATTTTCTGATATTATAAATTACACTTGACTTAATGTTTATTTGAAGCTATTAATTTATAAGTAATTTTACTAAGTTAAGGTATTCGTGTTATAATATAAAATAAACAATAAAGTAGGAGAATGATAATATGAAGAATATAACAATAATTGGTGGCGGTGTTCTTGGATCTCAAATAGCGTTTCAAGCAGCTTATTCTGGATTTCAAGTAACTATTTGGTTAAGAAGTGAAGAGAGCATAGCTAGATCCAAAATTAAAATAAAAGAATTAAAAAAGACATATATTAAAGATATCAATACGATGGCCAAAAATAAAAGCAATGATACTTGGTGTTTAGGTATAAGTGAATATAAAAAATTTAATAAGGAAAAATGTTTAAATCAAGTAGAACAAGCATATAACAGTATTAATTTTGAACTTGATTTAAAAAAATCTTTAAAAACAGCTGATTTAATAATTGAATCTATGAGTGAAAACTTTGAAGCCAAAAAAGAATTATATCAAACAATGACTCCATTTATTTCTAGTAAAACGATTTTAGTAACAAATTCGTCTACTATTTTACCAAGTAAACTTGCTAAATATTTATTAAGACCAAACAAGTTTTTAGCCCTTCATTTTGCTAATTCTATTTGGAAAAATAATATTGTTGAAGTTATGCGTCACGAAGAAACTGATAATAAATCTTTTAATAAAGTCTTAGAATTTGCTAAGGAAATAAATATGATAGCTTTACCTATTCAAAAAGAAAAATCAGGTTATCTTTTAAATTCTATGCTTATTCCTTTTCTTTTTTCGGCTCTGGATTTATATATAAATGGTATTTCTGATATTGAAAGTATTGATAAAGCTTGGGTAATTGGAACAGGAGCTAAGGAAGGGCCATTTCAAATTTTAGATAAAATCGGGTTAAAAACAGCCTATGAAATTGTTAAAATGTATGTAAAAATTCCACGAATATTAGCACCTTATAATTTTAAAGCTATTGCTAAAATGCTTAAAGAATATATAGATGAAGGAAAATTGGGTAAAGAAAGTAAAGAGGGATTTTATAAATATTAATCGTGAAGTTAAAAATAAATATATAAGTTTAACAAAGCGTGATAAATAGCATTTATGTTATAGGTAATAAAAAGGTAAAGAAATTAAATGCTAAATCTTTAGAAAAACTATTGAGTCATATGCAATTTGCATGATTTTAATTATTGGTTTTCTTGTTAGACTAGGTGCTGACTATTTTAAATATGATAGTATTAATAATTCAGCACCATTTTATGTTTTTATAATTACCAGAATAGTAGAATTTATAATTAGAAGTATAGTATAATAAAATTCATAGGAGGAAATATGAAAAAGAAAAAAATAGGTGTTGGTTCAATATCTTTATTATTGGTTGTTATTGCCATCTTTTGGGCATTTAAGATTGATGGTTTTTGCTTAGGTGATTATATACTTTCTTTACTTAATATACCTGCTTGGTCAGATGGATCAGAAGGAATACACTATACTGCTTTTTCAGCATTAATATTATTGATTCCAGCATTATTAATATCTTTAAAATTTAAAGATAACTTATTTTCTAAAATAGGTAAATGGCTATCAATAATTTTAATTGCAATGATCTTACTAAGTGTATTTTTTATAATTCAATTATAAAAATTTCGATATTTATTTTCTAATATAAGCTTAAAATGTTAAAATTAATTGCTTGTAGCAACGTTATATTTATAATAAAATTAAGCAGTGAAAGGAGAAAAATATTCAAATGTTAAAAGAAAATATAAAAACATTAAGAAAACAAAAAGGACTTTCGCAAGAGGAATTAAGTATTAAATTAAACGTTGTAAGACAAACAATATCCAAATGGGAACAAGGATTATCGGTACCGGATGCGGAAATGTTAATTTCGATATCTGAAATATTTGATACTCCAGTAAATACCTTACTTGGAGAAAACATTGTAGAAAGTAAAGAAGATGAATTAAAAATTATTTCGGAAAAACTAGAAGTTATTAACCAACACCTTTATCAGAAACAAGAGTTAAAAAAGAAAAGAATAATATATTTATTAATAGGTTTTTGTATAAGTATTATAATTATTTTCATTTTTTTGCTGTTTTTAAATAGTCCTTATTTAAATTGGAATTATAATGATCCAGAAAGTGCTGTTTTAGGAGTTGCATATCATTCTTTTGAATGGTTGTTTATTAGAATAGCACCAATTCTTTTGATTACTTCTATTTTTGGAATAATTTTAGTAAAAAATAATAAATTATAAAATTTAAACAAACCAAATGGGTTTGTTTTTTTAGACTTTAGAAGAGAAAAAAATATTTTTGTGTTAAAATAATAAATAGTTGAGGTGATTAATAAATATGGAACTAAGAGATTTATATGATAAAGATCGAAAATTAACAGGAGAAAAAATTTATAAAGGGCAGAATATTCCTCAAGGACGTTACTATATAACAGTAGTTATTTTTATTCAAAATAGTAAAAATGAGTTTTTGCTTCAAAAACGTTCAAAAAAGAAAGATGGAAAATGGGCTACTACGGGAGGACATCCAGTTTCTGGTCAAACAAGTAAAGAAGGAATTATAACAGAAGTTAAGGAGGAATTAGGTATTGATATAGTTCCTGAAAATATTAAATTATTCAAAACAATAAAAACTGAAGATGATTTTGTAGATATTTATTATTTAAAAGAAGATATTGATATAACTAAAATAAAAATTCAAAAAGAAGAAGTTTCTGATATAAAGTGGGCTACCATAGAGGAAATTAAAAATTTAATTGAAAGTGGAGCTTTTTCGACAAGTCATGCTTTATTTTTTCAATTTTGTTTAGATTATTTAAAAAGATAAATAATAACTCCAAAAAAATATTGATTTAAAATTTTTAGGTTAAGAAATATAAAGGAAGAAAATTTTAATATGTATGAGTATGCCAAGATGAAATTTTTAAAATTTATTAGTAATAATTATGATTTAAATGATGAGAAAATAAAGCATAAATTAAAACATACATTTCATGTAGTTACTAATGCTAAATATTTATGTGATGAAATGAATATTGATAGCAATAATAAAGAAATTGCTTTGCTAATAGCTCTTTTACATGATATGGGAAGATTTGATCAAGCAAAAGTATTAAAGAATTTTAGAGAAGATATAAATAATTATGATCATGCTACATTGGGAGTTAAATTATTATTTGAAAATAATTTAATAAGGGAATTTGTTAAAGAAGATCAGTATGATGATATTATAAAAATAGCTATTTTTAATCATAGTAAGTATATAGTTGATTTTAGTGATATGGATGAAATACAAGAATTACATTCAAAAATAATAAGAGATGCTGATAAAATTGATTCATTTCGAGCAAAATATGAAGATGATATTTATACTATGTCCAATATAACAAGTAAAGAAATTGAAGAATCATTAATATCAAATAATATTTTAAATGATTTTATGAACGAAAAAACTATATTAAGTAAAGATCAAAAACACCTATTGATATATGGATTTCTTATATTGCTTTTATATATGGATTATATTTTAAAGAAAGCTTAATTTATCTTAAACAAAATGATTATGTAAATAAATTAGTTGATAAATTTGATTATAAATTAGAAGATACAAAGGAAAAAATGGAGCAAATTAGAAATAAGGGAAATGATTATATATTTAGGCGAATATTTGATATTTCTTTATATAACAAAAAAACTAACTAAAAAGTTAGTGTTTATTAAAAGAATTAAATAAAGGATGTCCTTTATTTTTTATTTTCTAACATATTATTTTTGGTTTTACCTAATAACCAATCAATAGAAACTTTATAATATTTAGCAAAATCTATTATCAAAGAAGTTAATATTAAATTTTTTCCTAATTCATATCTTGAATAATTTGAACGATCAGTATTAATGACTTTGGCAATTTTATCTTGAGTATCATTATGTTGTAATCTAATTCTCTTTAAGTTTTTAGCAACAACATTAATATCAATTTCTTTATTTATAATATTGTACTTTTTGATACTAGTTAATCCGCAGAGGTAATCAATACTAATATCAAAATAATTACTAAAACTATTTAATTTTGTTAAAGGAATGTTATCGATGCTATTTTCCCACCCAGCGTAAGTTGATCTGCTAACGTTTAATATTTCGCTTATTTCTTTTTGTGTTAAGTCAAAATAAGTTCTTATATCCTTTAGATTTTCATTTAGCATAAGTACCACCTAAAAAATAATTTTGACTGAAAAAATCAAAATATTCAAAAAGTGTCGGCTATTATCCCAAAAATATGGTATACTAATGTTAGCAGTACAAAAAAGTAAGATTTTACGGAGGGATGAAGTTGCAAAAAACAAAAAAAGAAATATCAAAAGATACTTTAAAAGAAGAAACTCTTGTGAAAAAAATTATTGATTCTTTTTTATGGTATCAAGTAGAAGAATCTGATAATATGATCAAAAAGTTCGGAAATGAAATAAAGTTTTATGAAAATAAAAAGAAATTAATCTTAAATAATTGCATATTTAGTTTTCAAAGAGAAAAAGCATATAAAGAAATGACTAAAATTGATGAAAAAATTTTTGAATTGTATGAAAAAATAGGCGAAGAAGTTAGAATGATTGAACAAGTGAAAAACTCTATAGATAGGGGAAATATTTTTAATAAAGGAAGTATAGAAAAAGCTAATGAACTTTTAAGCTATTATGACTTGTTATCTTTTTTAAAACGGGGGATTGTATTTAAAAAAGTTTCTTTAAATGAATTTGATAAAGAAATTTTTTATATTTATGATAATGAAGGTAATTACATTATTGAAGATAAAACAAAAATAGGAAGTCAATTTACTGCTTATCTTGGTGAATTTGCTTCTGATAATAATAAATTTAAAAAAAATATAAAAATAATGGAAAAATGATAAAATTTTTACTTATGATTATCTAAAATTTCACTATATGAATTGTTAGAAAATATAGAAAAATTAGTTAATGATAAAATTAATTTAGAAATAGATAAACTTTCAGAATTGGAACCAAATGAATAAATTACAATTTATTGCTGAGATTAGTTTGGAATATAACTAATCTTTTTACTATTCATATACTTCTTAAAAAATAATCGTGAAATTGTGGTATAATAATATAAAAGTGAGCTTAAATTTATTTTTTAGAATGGAGTGGTAGGTGATAAATATTGTGAAAAAAATCTATATAATAACAGGAGCAAATGGTTTTTTAGGTAATAACATCATAAGGAAGTTAGAACAAGATGCTGATAATGAAATTAGGGCTTTTGTATTAAAAGGCGATT